>Ga0209040_10000347_pt1 | contig 34755 bp, 30 predicted proteins | sample BogFormECP12_OM3_FD_188240 | JGI IMG/M metagenome (GOLD analysis project Ga0209040, IMG submission 188240) | Bog forest soil microbial communities from Calvert Island, British Columbia, Canada - ECP12_OM3 (SPAdes) (version 2) | ecosystem: Environmental > Aquatic > Freshwater > Wetlands > Bog ... | reverse complement strand
TCATCGCATCGTTCCTTACAGGTTTTGGACAACCGGCAGGATACATGCTGCTGCGACCGCCCACCCCCATAGCATCTTGGCCCCGCCATCCACGTCTTCGCTGCCGGGATGAAGGAAAGACGTGGATGGCCGGCCTTCGCCGGCCATGACGCTATGGGTGTGGCCACGGCGCGAGATCGATGCGCGGCGCGCCGCCCCTGCAACCCTCACCCTGTTCCTTGCGCCGGCACTGTTGCTGTATGCCGGCTTCACCATCTACCCGGTGCTGCGCACGTTCTACAACAGCGTCCACACGATCAGGCCGCACGGCATCCAGGAGTTCGTGGGTTTCGCGAACTTCTCCGCGCTGCTGCAAACCGATTTCGTGTTCTGGAAGGCGGTCGGCAACACGGCGCTGTTCACCGTCGTGGCGACGATTGCCGACGTCTTTGGCGGGTTGCTGCTGGCGCTGGTGCTGTTCTCGCGCGCACCGCTTGCCCCGCTGCTGCGGATCGTCTGGTTCACCCCGGTGCTGATGTCCTACGTCGTGGTCGGCATCATCTGGGTGTGGATCTACGATTACGACTGGGGCCTCGCCAACCAGATCCTCCGCGCTATCGGGCTCGGCGCGTTCGAGCAATCCTGGCTCGGCGATCCGCGCACCGCACTCTGGTCGGTGATGGCAACGCATGTGTGGAAGTGGCTGGGGTTCAACATGATCATCTTCCTGGCCGCACTCTATGCCCTGCCCAGCGAGGTGCTTGGCGCCGCCGAACTGGACAACTGCGGATGGCTGGCGAAGCTCGTCTACATCATAATCCCGATGCTGCGGCCAACCATCGTCAACCTGTTGGTGCTGAGCTTCATCGGCAAGATGATGGTGTTCGACCTGATCTGGATCATGACCGGCGGCGGCCCGCTGTGGTCCACCGAGACCGTCTCGACCTACGTCTATAAGCGCGCCTTCGACTGGAACACATTCGATCTCGGTTACCCGTCGGCGATCGCGGTGCTGTGGTTCATCATCATCCTTGCCTTCATCGTCCTGATGACGCGGCTGCTGCGCCAGCGCGATCGGCTCGAATTCTAGTGCGCCGATTCAGGCGACCGGGCGACGGCAGGCTGGCAAGGGCAGCAGAATGCGTCTGAGCATCGGCAACATGGCGATCTGGCGGCGCACCCCGCTCCTTCTGTTCCTGCTGCTCTACACAGCGGTAAGCGGCGGTCCGTTCATCTGGGTCGCGATCATGTCGGTACGCACGACGCCGGAGATCTTCGCCAGCCCGTATGCACTGCCCACACGCTTCCACTGGGAGAAATTCGTCCAGGCCTGGAGCCATTCGAACTACAGCACCTATTTCTGGAACAGCATCATCGTGGTGACGACAGCCGTTGTACTGCTCACCATCTTCGGCGCGATGGCGGCTCATTGCCTGGCGCGTTACCGCTTCCGCGGCAACCGGCCCATCCGCTTCCTGATCCTGTCGGGAATGATCCTGCCGCCGCAGCTCCTCATCCTGTCGCTGTTCCAGATCCTGCTCGACTATCACCTCTACAACACGCTGACCGGCCTGATCCTGGTCTATGTCGCGGGCCACCTGGCCATGACCATCTATATCCTCGAAGGCTTCTTCGCGCAGATCCCGCAGGACCTGTTCGACGCGGCGCGCATGGACGGCTATGGCGACTTCGAGATCTTCTGGCGCATCACCTTGCCGGTCGGCGCGCCCGCGCTGTTCACCACGGTCACGCTCAACTTCATCATTCTGTGGAACGAGTTCCTCTACGCGGTCGTGCTGCTCACCGAGGACGACAAGCGCACCCTTCCCCTCGGCATCATGCACTTCATGGGCAGCCACCAGCTCGATGTCGGCATGGTGGCGACGGGTCTGATGATCGCGATCGCCCCGGTGATCGTGCTCTACGCCTTGTTCTCCGACACCATGATCAGAGGCATGACCGCAGGAGCGGTCCGCTGATGGCCGTGGTTGCGATCGAGGGCCTCAGCAAGCGTTATCCCGGCAGCAGCGAGACGGCCGTCAAGGACTTCAGCCTCGCGATCGCCGATGGCGAGTTCATGGTGCTGCTCGGCCCGTCCGGCTGCGGCAAATCGTCGGTACTGCGCATGATCGCCGGCCTCGAGCCGATCACCGCTGGCACGATCGCGATCGACGGCAGGGTGATGAACCAGGTTCCCGCCAAGCGACGCGACATTGCGATGGTGTTCCAGTCCTACGCGCTCTATCCGCACATGGACGTGTTCAACAATCTGGCCTTCGGTCTGCGGCGGCGCAGCGTGCCATCGGCAGAGATCGACCGGCGGGTCAGGCAGGCAGCCGACAAGCTGGGACTCACGGCGTTCCTCAGGCGCAAGCCGCACGCATTGTCTGGCGGCCAGCGGCAGCGCGTTGCGCTCGGCCGCGCCATCGTGCGCGAACCCAAGGTGTTCCTGTTCGACGAGCCGCTATCGAACCTGGATGCCGCGTTGCGGGTATCGACCCGCAACGAGCTGATCCGGCAGCAGCACGAGATCGGCATCACCACCATCTACGTCACGCACGATCAGGTCGAGGCGATGACCATGGGGCATCGCATCTGCATCATGGACCATGGCGAGGTCGTGCAGACCGGAGCACCGCTGGAGGTGTATCGCAACCCTGTCAACACCTTCGTCGCGCGGTTCCTTGGCAATCCACCGATGAACCTGGTTCCGATCGAACTTGGGGAATTCTCGGGGCAACTAGGCAGCATCTGCATTCCGTTACGGTCCTGGTCCGCGAAAGCGCTCGGACAGGCGCGCAGCGTTCTGCTCGGCATTCGCCCCGAAGACCTGTATGAGACGCGCCCGCGTCCCGGCGACGATTTGGTGCCGATCGCAATGCGGGTCAGCGCGGTCGAGCCGCTCGGAGCGGAGACTCTGCTTGTACTGACGCTCGACGGTGACACGACGGACATCGTCGCGCGCGTCGGACGCGACACCCGCCTCCGCGCAGGCGAGCGTGCGACCATCCTGCTCGACACGGCGCAGATACATATGTTCGATCTGACAACGACTGGGGTGATCCCGCGCGACCTGCCGTGATCACACCCACCTCACCTACCCGTCCAGCGCGATCCCGAACGTATCGCGGAACCCGTCGCGCCCCGCCTTGGTGATCGCCACCGCCCGCGTGTCGCGTTGCCGCGCGATCCAGCCCAACTCGAAGCACCGGCACGCCAGCGCGGCGCCCACCCGACCGGCGAGATGCGGCCGCCGCTCGCTCCAATCCAGGCACGGCCGACAGAACATGCGCCGCCCCGGCGCCGGCGATGCGCCGAAGTCGTCGAGGAACCGCTGTCCCTGCTCTGTCACCTCGCCGCCATCGGTTCCCAGCGCGACATGGCCACGCTCGGCCAGCGCATCGGCCAGCGCCACGCCGAGCCGCCCGGCCAGGTGGTCGTAGCAGGTGCGCGCCGTGCGCAGCGCCTCGCCGCCGCGCCAGGGGGTGGCGCGGGCCGGCTCCGGCCCGGCGATCGCCATCACGCCCTCCAGCATCTGCCCCACCAGCGGCGAAGCCAGCCGGTAATAGCGGTGCCGCCCCTGCTTTTCCGCCGCCAGCAGCCCGCCGTCGGCGAGCTTCCCGAGATGGCCGCTCGCGGTCTGCGGCGTGACATGCGCCGCGTAGGCCAGCTCCTTCGCGGTCAGCGCGCGGCCATCCATCAGAGCCGCAAGCATGTTGGCACGCGCCGGATCGCCGAGCAGCGCAGCGGTGGTGGCGATGCGGATGGAATCGCTCATGGCGCTCTCCTTTGTCTCGGCCCAACATAGCGAACCCACGCGGCCCCCGCAGGCGGCCACGCTTCGACGCGCGCCGAAGTGTTGCCGGCTATTTCTGCATCAGCGGCAAGGGAGGCTGCCACGCGGTGACGCCCGGTGCAGGCCGGCCCCAGGTATTGCCATGCTCATCCGGAGCTCCGGTGAAATGCCGCACGATCAGCCGATGCAGCATGTCCATGTTGGGCAGAATGCCGTGGAACCCGGCAACCGAAGTGGTCAGCCGGTCCTGCACCTCCCAGTAGCCGAAGTCATCGGGCGTCACGCAGACCAGGTTCTCGCGCGCCAGAAAGGACGGGATGGCGCCCTCGAACGGCACGGTGCCGTCACCGGTGAAGCTGCGGGTGCCGGGCGCGTTGGCGCTCCACTGGTTGTCGCGGTCGCTGGAGGCGAACTTGAAGTCCGGCGGCCCGTTCGGTTGGCCGCCCTGTCGCACGATCTGCAGCCGCACCCGCGTGGTGCAGTCCGCGCCCACGACGCACAGAAAGTCGCTCGCCGCCAGTCCAGCCTGGTCGAGTTGGAACGCATCCAGCCGCCGGCGATGCGCCTGCGCGGTGCTGAGCAGCCGGCGGAACAACGCATCGGCCTGGCCGGGAATATCGTTGGGGTCGGTCCCGTGCAGACGGATGAATTCCGCTATGGTCAGCACCACACTTGGCTGCCATGCCCCCGGATCGTACAGCGAGGTCGGCAGCCCCGGATCGGCAGTAACACCGGAGGCCAGCTCTGGCATCAGGTAGTACAGGGACGGCGTCAGCCGCGCTGCCTCTCGCTCGCGCGAACTCGGCGCGGTGGTGCCCAGGTTCGCGGTGCCTGTCGTCGCCTTGATGACCGCCTCGAACGAACCGCGGAACGGCGTCGCCAGCGTCGCGACCTTGCGCACGCGGCTTTGCGTCCCAGCGCGCTCGAGATAACCAACGATCACCAGCCCGCCCATCGAGTGGCCGACCAGGCTGACCGTGCCACGCGAGCGGTAGCCGTCACGGACGTAATGCCTGAGCAGCAGCGTGCGGGCCACAACCTCCTGCACAAACGCCTCGAGCTGAGCCTCGGTCACCTCCAGTGGCTGACGCCAGTCATAGGCGAACGGGTACACCGGTACCGGCACATCAGCACTCGGGCTGAGATCGTGCCGCAGCTCATTGATCAGCTCCTTGTAGGCGATCTCGTAGAGCTGGCCGGTACGCACCAGGGCCGGCTCGCCGGCCTCGTAGCGCAGATTGTCGGGATGCAGCGCCGCGCGCTCGTACTCCAGACTGAGCACCGTCCAGATATCCTCCGGCGGCAGCGGATATTGATCCTGCAGATAGTTGGCGGTTACGCCAGGCACGACGATGACGGGATCCGGCAGCGCCATCGTTTCCTCCCGTTGATGGTGGCGCTCCAGCATGCCACAATCATTTCGGGAAGGACAAGAAACTCCGGAGACGGAGGCGCTGCGGTGGCAGAGAACCGGCGGACACGTTAGAGTTCGACCATGCTCACCGAGGCGCAATCGGCGTTCCTTGCAGCACAGCGCGTCGGCCGCCTGGCGACCGCGGATGCGCACGGCAATCCGCATGTTGTGCCGGTTTGCTTCGCGGTCGCCGATGGTTCGTTGTACATCACGATCGACGAGAAGCCGAAGCGTGCCTCCACACAACCGCTGAAGCGCATTCGCAACATGATGGAGAACCCGTCGGTCGCCTTCGTTGCCGACCGCTACGATGAGGACTGGCGCCTACTCGGCTGGGTGATGCTGCGCGGGCGCACCGACATATTGGTGGACGGTCCTGAGCATGATAGCGCTCAGGTGCTGCTGCGCGAGCGCTACGCGCAGTATCGCACCATGCAGCTCGCCGAACTGCCGGTGATTGCGCTGCGCATCGAACGCGTGACGGCCTGGGGCAATCTCGCGATTTACCTGTCGGGGTGATTGCCTACATCATCCGGGGCCAAGTCGAACCACACACGGGTCATTGCGAGGAGCGCAGCGACGAAGCAATCTCGATGAAGTTGCGCAACTGCCCCGAGATTGCTTCGTCGCTGCGCGCCTCGCAATGACAACAGGGGGTATCCAGGAGGGGAACGACATGGACTTGAATCTCAGCGGCAAGACCGCGCTGGTGACCGGCGCCAGCCGCGGCATCGGCGCCGCCATCGCGCGGGAACTGGCGCGGGAAGGCGTGCGTGTCTGCCTCGCCGCGCGCGACAGGTCAAAGCTCGACGAGGTCGCCAGCAGCATCGCTGCAATCTCGGGCAGCAACCGCACCACTGTGATCGCCGGCGACCTGCGCGAACCTGCCGTAGTGAAGGCCGCGGTCGATGCCGTGGTTGGGGTGTTCGGCCGGCTCGACATCCTGGTGAACAACGCCGGCGCCACCAAGCGCGCCGACTTCTTCTCGCTGACCGAAGACGACTGGCAGGATGGCTTCGCGCTGAAGTTCCACGGCTATGTCCGCGCCACCCGCGCCGCCTGGCCGCATCTGCGCGAATCCCGCGGTTGCATCGTCAACATCGTCGGCGTCGGCTCGCGCGCCGGGTCGGCCGAGTTCACCATCGGCGGCTCGGTCAACGTGGCGCTGCTGAACTTCACCAAGGCAATGGCGGCTATCGGCATCAAGGACGGCGTGCGGGTGAACGCGATCAATCCCGGTCTGGTCGAGACCGAACGCTTCGGCCGCAACATCGAACGCGTGTCGCGCGAGCACGGCTTCAACCGCGAGCAGGCGATCGAATTCCTGCTGTCCTCGCACGGCACCACGCGGGTCGGACGGCCGGAGGAGATCGGCTGGCTCACCACTTATCTCGCCTCGGAGAAGGCCGACTTCATCCAGGGCTGCGTGATCGACATCGACGGCGGCGCGACACGCTCGCTGTGAAAGGGCACTGCCATGGCCAACGCATTCGTCAACGCGCCCGGCGCCGTCACCGCGCGGCTGACCGACTATATCCTCGCCGCGCGCTGGGCCGATCTGCCGGACGGTGTGCGGCGCGAAACGCTGCGCTCGTTCGTCAACATCGTGGGCTGCACGATCGGCGGCGCGCGGCACGAGGTGGTGGACCTCGCCGACCGAACACTCGGCGACTACGCGGGGGCGCCGCATGCCACGGTGATCGGCCGTGGACGCAAGGCCGATGCGCTGCACGCCTGCCTGATCAACTGCCTCGCGTCCAGCATCTACTCCTATGACGATACGCACGCAGAGGCGGTGGTGCATCCGGCGGGACCGGTCGCCGCGGCCGCGCTGGCGCTGGCCGAACGGCGTCCGACCAACGGCACGGATTTCCTGCTGGCATTCGCGCTCGGCGTGGAGATGACCTGCCGGCTGTCGAAGGCGATCTCGGTGCGGCCGGCGAAGGGACCGGTTGCCTGGTCGCAGACCGGCATCACCGCCGGCATCGGCGCCGCGGTGGCGGCGGCAAAGCTGCTGAAGCTGGATGCGACGCGACTGCAATACGCGATCGGCATCGCGTTGTCGCAGGCCGCGGGCTTCCGCGTGATGCACGCAACGATGGTGTCGTCGCTGATGCCGGCGCAGGGCGCGCAGACCGGACTGCGCGCCGCGGTGCTGGCGGAACGCGGTTTCACCGCCTCGCCGGCGGCGCTGGAAGGCCGCTACGGATTCCTGGAGGTGTTCGCCGAGCAGGCGCACGTGCCGTCGCTGGCGGACGGATTGGGCGAACGCTTCGAGATCCTGCGCAACACCTACAAGCCGTATCCGTGCGGCATCGTGATCCATCCGATCATCGATGCGTGCCTGCAATTGCGGCGCGAGCATGCGATCGACTTGGCTTCGGTGGACGCGGTACGCATCAAGGCTTCGCCCGGCGCGATGGCCTTGTGTGACCGGCGCAATCCGCAGAACGAACTGCAGGCGCATGTCAGCCTGTATCACTGGACCGCGGCGACGCTGATCCGCGGCACGGCGCGCATCGAGGAATTGCAGGACCCGACAGTGCGCGATCCGGCAATCGCCGCATTTCAGGACAAGGTGGCGGCGGTGGGGGATACCGGCCTGGCAGCGGACGCGGCTGAGGTGACGATTACACTGAAGGACGGGCGCAGCCACACAAGCCGCATCGATCACTGCATCGGCAGCGCGAGCAACCCGATGTCGGACGCGCAATTGACGCGCAAGTTCAGCGAGCTGGCTGAACCGGTGATCGGCGCGGCGCTCACGAAGGAGCTGGTTGATCGCACCTGGGCGGTCAAGCAGGCGGCCGATGTCGGTGACCTGGCGCGAGCCTGTGGCTAGATGACCCGGCCAAAACGTCGCTGCAAACGAACAGGAGCCTGCCATGACGACAGCCCTCCACGATCTCGAGCTCACCGAATTGTCCCGCCGTATCCATGCGCGCGAGCTGTCGCCGATGGAGGCCACTTCGGCGCAACTGACGCGCATCGAAAAGTTGGACCGCCGGCTCCGGAGCTACGCGCATGTGATGGCTGAGGCAGCACTGGTCCAGGCTCGCGCGGCGGAGGCTGAGATCATGCGTGGCGAGATTCGTGGGCCGCTGCATGGCGTGCCGATCGCGGTAAAGGATTTGTGCTGGACACAAGGCGTGCCGACGGCCGCCGGCATGACGATCTATAGGGACTTCCGCCCCACCGAGGATGCCACGGTGGTGCGCCGGCTCTATGCGGCCGGAGCCATCATTCTGGGCAAGTTGCAACTGACCGAAGGCGCCTACGCCGATCACCACCCGCAGATCCCGGCTCCGGTCAATCCGTGGAACGCGGCGCACTGGTCAGGAGCCTCGTCCAGTGGTTCCGGTGTTGCAACGGCAGCGGGGCTTTGCTACGGTTCGCTCGGTTCCGACACCGGTGGTTCGATCCGGTTTCCCTGTGCCGCCAACGGCGTCACCGGCCTCAAGCCGACCTGGGGCCGTGTCAGCCGCCACGGCGTGTTCGAACTGGCCGCTACACTCGATCATATCGGTCCGATGGCACGCAGCGCGGCGGATTGCGGCGCGATGCTTGGCGTCATCGCGGGAAGCGATCCGAATGATCCCACAGCGGTCCCGGACCCGGTGCCGAACTATCGTGCCGGCATGACCCGCGGCCTGCACGGTTTGCGCATCGGCGTCGATCACACTTACAACAGCGAACGCGTCGACGCGTCAACAGTCGATGCGGTCAGCGCGGCGCTCGCGACGGTGCGTGACCTGGGCGGCGACGTCCGGGAGGTGACGTTTCCCGCGACCGACCAGATCATCACCGACTGGTTCCCGCTATGCGGTGTGCAGACCGCTGTGGCGCACGAAGCAACCTACCCCGCACGCAAGAGCGAGTACGGCGCTGCGTTATCCGGCCTGATCGATCTGGGCAGGAGCCTGTCCGGCCTGGAGTACCAGAAGATCATCCTTCGCCGGGAGCACTTCCGTGGGCGCGTGGCATCACTATTCGAGGACATCGACCTGCTGCTGGTGCCGGCGCAGGGTATCGCCTCGCCCACCACCGCGCAGATGGCACGCCTCGGCGAGGATACCGAAATGCTGCACGCCTTGCTTCGCTTCACCTGTCCGTTCGACATGACCGGTAGCCCCACCATCACCCTGCCCTGCGGCTTCACCGCGGCGGGAACGCCGGTCGCGTTTCAGTTCGTGGGCCGTCATCTCGAGGAGGAGATGCTGGTGCGCGCCGGTTACGCCTATCAGGCCGCCACGGACTGGCACCGCAAGCATCCGGCGCTGCCAACGGATCAGGCTAACGCTGCACCGCCATCGCCCGCCGCTTCCACAACTCCCACGGTCGATCCACCAGCCCATCATTCGTCTTCATCGCCGCCGCGGCCTCATCGTCGTTGAGGAACCTCGGCTCGCCAAGCCGCAGCGCCTCGCTTTCCATGCGCGCGTTCACCTCGGTGTAGATGGCGCGAAACACCACGTGCCGCACCGACTGCGCCGCCGCCACCGAGCCGTGTCCCCGCATCAGCGCGACCGGATGCGGCCCGAGCACCGTCGCCAGTGCATGGCCGAGCGCCGGGTTGCCGATCAGCATATTCGTTGCCGGTCCCGCCACGTCGCGGATCTCGAACACCGGAACGCCGCCGCCGAGAAAACCGGCGATGTGGTTCATCGGCCTGAGCTCCACCTTGGTATCGGCGTAAGGAATCACCGATGGCGAATGGCTGTGCACGATCGCGCGCACATCGGGCCGCAGTTTGTAAATCTCGCCGTGGATGAACCGTTCGAGATAGACCGAACGACCGCGTGGATCCACCGCTGTGCTGTCGAGGTCGAACTCCATGATGTCATCCGCCGTCACCAGCGCCGGCGCCATGCTGCGCGACAGCAGATAGCGGTTCGCATCCTTGTCGTGTCGCGCACTGACATGGCCGAACCCGTCCACCACACCCTGGTTATAAAGAATGCGGTTTGCCGCCACGAGGTCCTCGATCAGCGCCGGATCGGCCGGACCCGCGGATGCGGGCGGTGGCGCCTGCGCAACCACGGCAGCCGCCATCAACGTGCCGAGAAAGCCGCGCCTGCCGACGTGATGCGGCAGGCCGCATAAGCATTGCATCATGACAACCTTCCCCCAGCGGTTATGCGAACCGTACCCGACCTTGCCATCGCCCGCCACGCCCGGCAGGCTTCCCGCCACGTCAGCGGCACGGAGCAGGGTGATGAGCGATTCAGTGCGTAGTTCGCTGTGCGAGGCGGTCGATGGCTCGATCCTGATGGGGCACATGCAGGAGCTCGCCCGCTGGGTGAAGCTGTCGGGCACGCCTGACGAACTGCAAAGTCTGCAATACTTCCAGGCGAAGCTCGACGAGTACGGCTACCGCACGAGGCTCATCATGCACGACGCCTATATCAGCCTGCCCGGCAAGGCCCGCGTCGATGTGGACAATCAGGCACTCACCAGCATCACGCATTCGTTCTCGCGCAGTTCGCCGGCGAACGGGGTGACCGGACGGCTGGTCTATGTCGGCGACGGCGACGCAGCCGACTTCGCCGGGCGCGATCTGCGCGACGCGATCGTGCTGACGGAAGGCATCGCCAGTCCCGGCCAGGCCGCGCGCGCCTCGCATGCCGGCGCCGTGGGCCAGGTCCAGATCAGTCCGCATGAGCACCTGCACGAGATGTGTGTATCTCCGGTGTGGGGCAGTCCGTCCGGCGAGACGCTGTCGGAACTGCCGACCACCGTGGTGTGTACGGTATCGAACGCCGATGGCAGCGCGCTGCGCGAACGCCTGTCGCGTGGTGAGCAACCGAAGGTGACGTTGCATGCCGAGGTCGATACCGGCTGGCGGCAGACGCCGATCCTGGAGGCCGAGATCGATGGGCCGGCCTCGGATGGTCCGTTCATTCTGTACTCCGGCCATCACGACACTTGGTATTACGGCGTGATGGACAACGGCGCGGCGAACGCCACCATGCTGGAAGTGGCACGTCTGACCGCGCGCGAACACTCGAAGTGGCGGCGCGGCTTGCGGCTGTGTTTCTGGTCGGGGCACTCGCATGGCCGCTATTCCGGTTCGACCTGGTATGCCGATCATTACTGGGACGCGCTTGAACGGCGCTGCGCGGTGCATGTGAACGTCGATTCCACCGGCGGTGTCGGTGCTGTGGTGTTGAAGAATGCCGCTGCCGCGCCGGAACTGGCCGCGCTGGCTGGAGTAGCGATCGGCGAGGAGGTGGGATCCGAATATGCCGGCAAGCGGATGTCGCGTTCGTCGGATCAGTCGTTCTGGGGCATCGGCATTCCCGCAATGTTCGGCGCGCTCAGCGAGCAGCCGCCGGCGCCGGTGAAGATGCGCAACGCGCTCGGCTGGTGGTGGCACACGCCACACGATCTGTTGGACAAGATCGACGAGAACAACCTGGTGCGAGACACGCGCGTCTTCGTGCACACGCTATGGCGGCTGCTCACCGATCCCGTTCTGCCGCTCGACTTCGCTGCGCATGCGCGCGCGCTGCTGGAGGAGTTGGGTGCGCTGCGTTCCTCGCTTGGCGAGCGCTATTCGGTGGATGGGCTGATCGCCGCGGCGGAGGCGCTGCGCGACAAGGCATCGGCCGGCGGGCATTCCGATGCGGCGCTGATGCGTGCCTCGCGCGCACTGGCGCCGGTGTATTACACGTCAGGCGACCGGTTCACGCATGATCCGGCGCTGCCGCTGCCGGCCTGGCCGGTGCTCGATCCGCTGCGCCGGTTGGCCAAGGTGGCCCCCGGTACCGACAGCGCGCGCTTCCTCGCAGTCAGCGCGGCGCGGGGGCGAAACCGGCTTGCGTACGCTCTGCGTGAGGCCACCGAGGCGCTGGGCTGATCGACCCTGTCAGCCGCGGCAACGCATCAGGTTCATCGGCCTGTGGCTCATCACTACTTCGTCGTTCTGGTTCAGCACTTCTACCAGACTGCGCACCAGACCGCGATCCGGCTTCGAGCGTGACCGTTTTGTCTCGACCACCGTGACCCGCACGTGCAGTGTATCGCCGGGCCGCACCGGAACTCGCCAGCGCAACTCATCGATGCCCGGCGCAGGCAATGTCGCAACCTTCGACAGATAGTGCTCGACGAACAGCCGCATCACCATGGCAGCGGTATGCCAGCCGCTGGCGATCAGGTCGCTGGCCGCCGCATCGACATGCATCGGCTGCGGATCGTAACGCCTGGCGAATTCAACGATCTCCTTCGCCGTCACCGCGACCTCGCCGAACTCATCCACCATACCGACGTGATAGTCCTCGAAATACCGCTCAGCCGGTGGAACCTTCACGGCATCGTTCATGGCAAATCGATCCGCTGTTCAGTTGCCGGTTCATGTCCGCCATGCAATATACCGCACCGCAGACGCTGCGGCGATTGGCGTTGGCGCGCTGGGGGATCACGTTCCATGCATCACATCTCGCGCAGAGGCATGCTTGCTGGTGCGGCTGCCCTCCCGCTGTGCCGTCCCGCCATCGCGCAAGCAGCACCGGTCAAGATCGGCCTCATGCTGCCGTTCTCCGGCACGTTTGCTGCCCTCGGCGAGAACATCGCCGCGGCCTTCGAACTCTGCCTGGCCGAACACGACGGCAAGCTGGGCGGACGCGCCGTCACGCTGGTGCGGCTCGACGATGAGTCCGATCCGGCAAAGGCGCCGCAGAACGTCAACCGCCTGCTGGAACGTGACCAGGTCGAGGTGCTGATCGGCACGGTACATTCCGGCGTTGTTATGGCGCTGGTGCAGGCAGCGCGCGAACGCGACGTGCCGCTGATCATCCCGAATGCCGGCAACGTCGCCGCCACGCGTGAGCTGTGCGCGCCGTCGATCTTCCGGTCCTCGTTCAGCAACTGGCAGCCGGCCTACGGGATGGGCAAGGCGCTGGCGGCCAAGGGCGTGAAAAAAGCGTGCTGGGTCACCTGGGACTATGCCGCAGGCAAGGAATCGGGCGAAGGCTTCCGCGACGGCTTGCGCTCCGGTGGTGGCGAGCTGACCCAGGTCCTGTCACTGCCGTTCCCCGAAACGAACTTCCAGCCGATCCTGGCACAGCTTCCCGGTCTCGGCGTCGATGCCGTCGGTTCGTTCTTTGCCGGCGGCGGCGCGGTGCAGTTCGTCAAGGACTACGCCGCCGCAGGGCTGCGCGAGAAACTTCCGCTCTGTGGCTCAGGATTTCTCACCGAGGGCGTGCTGAAGGCACAGGGCGCCGCGGCCGAAGGCATCCAGACCGCGCTGCACTACGGCGATGGCCTGGAGAACGCGAAGAACCTCGCGTTCCGTGCCGCGTTCAAGCAGAAGACCGGGCGCGACGCGGACGTCTACGCGGTGCAGGGTTATGACGCGGGGCAGATGATCGCGGTCGGCCTCGACGCAACCAAGGGCGACGCAACCGCAGTGAAGCCACTGGCGGCGGCGATCCAGGCGGCAAAGATCGACAGCCCGCGCGGCGCCTTCACATTGTCGCCGTCACACAACCCGGTGCAGACGATCTACCTGCGCGAAGCAAAGGGCGGCGAGAACCGCGTGATCGGCGTCGCGGCCGAGGCGTTGGCCGATCCGGGAACCGGCTGCAAGATGGCCTGATGCAGCTTGCCGGGCTGTTCGCCCAGCTCCTGAACGGGCTGCAATACGGACTGCTGCTGTTCCTGATCAGCAGCGGCCTCACACTGATCTTCGGCGTGATGCGTGTGATCAATCTCGCGCATGGCAGCCTGTTCATGATCGGCGCCTATCTCGCCTATGTGCTCGCCGGTGTCACCGGTTCGCTATGGTTGGCGCTGCCGGCCGCACTGGCAGGCGGCGCGCTGTTCGGCGCCGTGCTGGAGTACGCGTTGTTCCGCCGTTTTCGCGAGCGTGAACATCTCGACCAGATCCTGCTGACCTTCGCGCTGATCCTGCTGTTCGAGGAAGCGCGGTCGGCGTTGCTGGACAACCAGTTCCACAGCGTGGCCGTCCCGACGGCTCTGGATTTCTCTGTGCGCGTGACCGCGGATTTCTCCTATTCCGCCTATCGCATCGCGGTGCTTGGCATCTGCCTCGGCATCGCTGCACTGATGTTCGCCGGCATCGAACGCACACGCATCGGTTCGGCGATCCGCGCCGCCGCCGAGAATGCCGAGATGGTCGATCTGCTGGGCATCGACGCGCGCCGCCTGCACACGTTGGTCTTCGCTGTCGGCACCGCGCTGGCGATGCTGGCCGGCGCGCTCGCAGCGCCGCTGCAGTCGGTCTACCCCGGAATGGGTGACGGATTCCTGATCATCTCCTTCGTCGTGGTGGTGATCGGCGGTCTCGGCTCGATCGCCGGTGCATTCTGGGCCGCGCTGCTGATCGGGCTGATCGACACACTCGGCCAGGCCTACCTGCCGCAGGCCGCGGGCACCGCAATCTATGTGCTGATGGCGGCGGTGTTGCTGGTCCGGCCTGCCGGCCTGTTCACCAAGGGCTGAAGGCATGCGCTGTGCGTCGCTGCGCGGCAATCTGCTGCTGGCAGCAGCGGCGTTTGTCATCGGCTGCATGCCGCTCTACGCCACCCCCTATCACATGCAGCTCGCTTCCAGCGCGATGATCATGGCGATGTTCGCGCTCAGCCTGCAGCTTCTGGTGGGTGGCGCCGGCATGGTCAGCCTCGCGCAGGCTGCATTCTTCGGGCTCGGTGCCTATGTGGTGTACCTGCTCGGCCGCGCCCTCGGCCAACCACCGCCCATCCTGCTCAGCCTGCCGACATCGGCCGCGGTCGCGGGCATCGCCGCGGCGGCGATCGGGCCGTTCGCATTGCGCACCCGCGGCTTCTTCTTCCTGATGACGACCTTGGCCTTCGGGCAGATGCTGTACTTCGTGTTACACGATACGCCGATCGGTGGCGGAGCCGATGGCGTGTTCATCCAACGCCCCGACCTCGGTTTCGCGCTGACCCGCGCCAGCCGGACCCCGGTGTTCCTGCTGACAAATCTGGCCGTGCTCACCGCCATGTACGCCCTGCTGTGGTGGCTGATGCACACGCTGTTCGGTCACGCGATCCTTGGCATCCGCGCCAACGAGGATCGCATGCGCGCCATGGGTCACAACGTGCCGGGACTGAAGCTTGCGGCGTTCATCATCGCGGGAGCGCTCGCCGGCATCGCAGGACACATGGCGGCGTTGAACGACGCGTTCGTCAATCCGGAGCTGCTCGGCTGGCACCGTTCGGCCGAGGCGCTGCTGATCGTGCTGCTGGGTGGCATCGGCGCACTGCACGGCCCGATCCTGGGTGCATTCGCCTACACGCTGATCGGTGAATTCGGCCGCAGCATCACCGAGCGCCAGCGCCTGGTGGAAGGCTTGGTCATTCTTGTCGCGGTATTGTTGCTGCGCCGGGGCCTGGCCGGATTGCGGTTCTCGCCATGACCGCTGTGCTGCAGGCGATCGGCGCGTCGCGCCGCTTCGGCGGACTGCTCGCGGTGGCGGACGTATCGCTGGAGCTTTCGGTCGGCGAGCTGCATGCGGTCATCGGTCCCAACGGCGCGGGGAAGAGCACACTGGTGAACATTCTCGCCGGTGAGCTTCCGCCAACCTCCGGCAGCATCCGCATCGACGGCCGCGATGTCACCGGCTGGAGCGCCTGGCGCATTGCACGCTGCGGCGTCGGACGCTCGTTCCAACGCACCAATCTGATGCCGGACATGACCGTGTTGGAGAACGCGAGGCTCGCGGTGCCGGCGCGGCGCTTGTGGCGCAGGCTGCGGCAAGACCATCCGTCCCGGACCATCGCCCGTGCGGCACTCGCGCGCGTCGGTATTGCGGACCTCGCCGATCGCGTTGCGGCAACGCTGAGCCATGGTCAGTTGCGCCAACTCGAGATCGCCGTCGTGCTCGCGATGCAACCGAAGGTGTTGCTGCTGGACGAACCGCTCGCTGGCATGGGGCCGGAGGAGTGCGAGACATTCGCAGGCCTGCTGCGTGAACTGGCGCACGATCACGCCGTGTTGCTGGTCGAACACGATATGGACGTGGTGTTCGCCGTAGCGCACCGCATGACCGTGATGCTGGACGGACGTGTGCTGGCGCGTGGTGCTCCCGCTGAGATCCGGGCCTCACCGGCGGTGCGCGATGCCTATCTTGGACACGACGTATGAGCGTGCCGATCATCGAGGCGCGCGGCGTGTCCGCCGGCTACGGCGCAAGCCAGGTGCTGCGCGGCGTCGATCTGGCGGTGCATGCCGGCGAGACGATCGGGCTGATGGGCCGCAACGGCATGGGCAAGACGACTCTGATCCGGACGCTGCTCGGGCTGCTGCCGGTGCAGGCCGGCGCGGTGCTGCTGGACGGTGTCGATGCCGCGACGCAGCCGGTGTTCCGCCGCGCCCGGCACGGCATCGCCACCGTGCCGGAGAATCGCGGCGTATTTGCCGGCTTGTCGGTGATGGAGAACCTGCGGCTTGCCGCGCGCCCCGGCGCGTGGAGCGAGGACCGCGTGCTGGCGCTGTTCCCTAGACTGCGGGAACGCAACCGGCATCGCGGCAATCAGCTTTCCGGTGGCGAGCAACAGATGCTGGCAATCGGCCGTGCGCTGATGACCAACCCGCGACTGCTGATCCTGGACGAAGCGACAGAAGGGCTGGCGCCGCTGGTACGCGACGAAATCTGGCACACGATCCGCCTGGTGCGGGAGAGCGGGATCGCGGTTGTTGTGGTGGACAAGACGGTGTCAGCCATTCTGTCGCTCGCCGACCGGGTGACGGTGCTGGTGAAGGGCAGCGTGGTCTATAGCGGCGCGCCACAGGTACTGCGCGAGGACACGGAGCTGATGCAGCAGCATCTGGGAGTTTGAGGCGTTACGCCTCCAGCTTCACGTACTCGAAATCGCCCGGCTTGTTGTCGATGCCGATGCGTGGCGGCGCGATCCACGAGGCATATGCACCCGGCACATGCGTCGCCCGCATCAGACTCTCCACGAACCGGTTGTCATCGGCGGACGGCAGCATCGTCTCCTTGCGCGCCTGCCACTGATCGGCGCTCATCAGGTTGCCGTTGGTGTCGGCATGGATCGCGGCGAACTCGCCGATGCGGCGGTTGAATGCGACATGCGGCAGACGCAGACGGAATTCCAGTCCCGCCCGCTCCATCACACGGTTCCACCGCGTGACGCCCGCGTTTGCGTCATCGACGAAGTCATCGCGCAACCGCATGTTCAGCGCCGACAGCGCCGGTACATCCTCGCGCGCGATCGCACCGCCCTTCAACCGCAGCACCGGATAGGTCGCATCGGTCAGCACGTGATCGTCGGTCAGCTTGTCTTCATGATAACGCCCCTTCAGGCCGGCGTTGAATGCATTCGCGGCATTGGTGCTCATCTCGTTGCCGAACAGGTCGAGCGTCAGCGAGAAATGCAGGTTGGCCTTCTTCTGCAGCGTCGGCAGATCGATCACCCCAAGCGCGCGCACCCGTTCGATGTCGGTCGGATCGTCGATGCCGGCATCGCGTATCGCCTGGCAGGTGCGCTGCACGATGCGCTGCACGCCGGTCTCGCCTACGAACATGTGGTGTGCTTCCTCGGTCAGCATGAAGCGGCAGGTGCGCGACAGCGGATCAAAGCCCGACTGCGCCAGCGCGGCCAACTGCATCTTGCCGTCGCGGTCGGTGAAGAAGGTGAACATGAAGAATGACAGCCAGTCGGGGGTCGCTTCGTTGAACGCGCCCAGCATGCGCGGGCTGTCGCGATCACCGGAGCGGCGACGCAGCAGTTCCTCCGCCTCCTCGCGGCCGTCGCGGCCGAAGTATTTCTGCAACAGATACACCATTGCCCAGAGGTGACGGCCTTCCTCCACGTTCACTTGGAACAAATTTCGCAGGTCATAGTTTGACGGCGCGGTGGCACCGAGCTGGCGCTGCTGTTCCACCGATGCGGGTTCGGTATCGCCCTGGATCACCAGCAGGCGGCGCAGCATGGCGCGGTATTCGCCGGGCACTTCCTGCCACGCTTTCTCACCCTTGTGCGCGCCGAAGGGGATCGTGCGTCCCTCGACTGCCGGCGCCAGCAGCACGCCCCAACGGTACTCGGGCATCCGGACATAGCCGAACTTCGCCCAGCCTTCCGACCCGACACCGACCGCAGTGCGCAGATACACGAGGCTGTCCTGGAAGCCTTCCGGCCCCATCTGCCGCCACCAGTCGATGTAGCCCGGATGCCAGGTCTCCAGCGCCTTGCGCACGCGCAGATCGTCGTTCAGGCCGACGTTGTTCGGGATCAGACCGTTGTAATCGACTGCTGTTCCGTCTGGCATCACACTCGCTCCGCATCGAAGTTCGGCCGCCGTCCGCTGCCGTAGCGCTTCAACGAACCCTCCTCGCCGACCGCGCTCGGCCGCTGGAACACCCAATTCTGCCACGCCGTCAAGCGGCCGAAGATACGTGTTTCCATCGTTTCCGGCCCAGCGAACCGCAGGTTGGCTTCCATCGCGGTCAACGCATCGGGCGAGAACGATGCGCGCTCCTCGAGCATCAACCTCACCTCATCGTCCCAGTCCGGCTCGTCATAGGCGGCGGTGACGAGGCCGAGCGCCTCCGCGTCCTCCGCGTGCAACGTTTCGCCCATGCGTTCGCGCGTCTGCCCAAAACTGTCCGGTTCGCCGAGGAAGCGTGTCGCCAGCCGCGTCAATCCATTGCCCATCGGATACGCGCCGAAATTCAGCACCGACAGACGCAGGGATGCCGGGCCGCGATTGTCGCCACTGTGCGCGCCGGCGAACATCACCGAACGATCGGCGGCGAACAGCAGTTCCGCCAGCGTGCCGGCAAAGCAGCTTCCCGGCTCGATCAACGCGACCAGGCTGCGTGAGGTCATGTCGATGCGCTTCAGCACGCGCTTCCAATACAATCGGATTTCACGCACCAGCCAGTCGTCCTTGCGCGCCTCCAGCAGTTCGTCCACTGCCAGAATCGCCGCAGCATCGCCGTCGGACCGCAGTACGATTAGTCCCAGCGTCGGTTCGTTCAGCCGCAGATGCAGGATCGCATCGTCCAGCTCGCGCGCCAACAGCAGCGACCAGTCGAGGCCCGTGACATCGCGCGGCCCCAGTATCGTGACATCCGCTCGCCGCCCCAGGCGATCGAACGCCACACGAAGCTGCGAATAGATCGCGCCATCTTCGGAAAACTCGCGTTGCAGCGGCGTCAATGCAATCCCCTGGGCATCCGCCGGCCGGTCGGACAACGCGGCCATCGCCAGCGCACGCTCGCGCAGCTTCGCCTCCCACGCCGATGGCGGCACCACCTCGTCCACCAGCCGCCACTCCACCGCACGACGGCCGCGCACGCCTTCCTCGGTGCAGCAAAACACGTCGGCGCGGTCGCGCCGCACCAGCCGCTTGTCGGTGAGCCGCGTCAATCCTCCGGTGGCCGGCAGCACCGCGAGCAACGGCAACTCCGGCAGCGCCACACCGGAACGGCGGTCGTCGATCAGCATGATGTGTTCCGCGGCCATCGCCAGTTCATAGCCGCCGCCGGCCGCGCTGCCGCTCACCGCCGCCAGCCAGGCCTGGCCGGAATTGGCACTGGCGTCCTCGATCGCCAGCCGCGTCTCGTTGGTGAACTTGCAGAAATTCACCTTGTGGCCGTGCGAGGCCTTGGCGAGCATGCGGATATTGGCACCGGCACAGAAGACACCCGCCTTGCCGGAACGCAGCACGACGCAGCGCACCTCGGGATGTTCGAACCGCAGCCGCTGCACCGCATCGGCAAGCTCGATATCGACGCCGAGATCGTAGGAATTCAGCTTCAGCTCGCAGCCTTCGAACAGGCTGGCGTCGGGATCGACATCCATGGTCAGCGTCGCCACCGGCCCGTCGAACGACAGGCGCCAATGGCGATAGCGGCTCGGATCGGTCTGGAAGTCGATCATGCGCGCAGTCGGAAGCGCTGGATCTTGCCGGTGGCGGTCTTGGGCAGACCGTCGACGAACTCAATCCAGCGCGGATATTTCCACACCCCGATCCGCTCCTTCACATGCGTCTTCAGCAGTTCCTTCACCGTGTCGGCATCCTGCTGCCTTGCCGCCTCCTGCAGCACCACGAACGCCTTGGGCTTGGTCAGGCCATCGCGATCCTGTGCGCCCACGACCGCCGACTCCAGTACCGCGGGATGCGACACCAGCGCTTCCTCCACCTCGAACGGCGAGACCCACACCCCGCTCACCTTCAGCATTTCGTCGGTGCGGCCGCAGAAGCGGTAGTAGCCATCCGCATCGCGGATATAGGTATCGCCGGTGTGGGTCCACTCGCCGCGGAATGTGCGACGTGTCTTGTCGCGCTGGTTCCAGTAGCCCTCGGCCGACGACGGACCACGCACCACCAGCTCACCCGCCTCGCCATTCGGCATACGGCCGCCATGCTCGTCCAGGATCATTGCGTCGTAGCCTGGCACCGGCTTGCCCGAGGTGCCGTAGCGAATGTCGTCGGTGCGGTTGGACACGAAGATGTGCAGCATCTCGGTGGACCCGATGCCGTCGAGGATGTCCACGCCCACCATGCTGGACCAACGCCGGCCGATATCGGCGGGCAGCGCCTCGCCGGCAGAGATGCAGCGGCGCAGCCGTGCCGATCCCGCGCCCGGTCCGATGCGCGGATTGGCCAGCATCGACGCGAACAGAGTCGGCACGCCGGCGAAAAGCGTTGGCTGAAAACGCTGTATCGTGTCGAGCACCGCATCAGGCGTCGGGCGGTCGGGCAGCAGCACGGCGCTCGCGCCGACCGACATCGGAAACGTCATCGTATTGCCGAGCCCATAGGCATGGAATGCCTTCGCCACGGAGAACATCAGATCGTCCGGCCTGATCCCCAGCACCTGTGCGCCATAGGTATCGGCGGTCGCACGCAGGCTGCCGTGCACGTGCCGTACGCCCTTCGGTGCGCCGGTGGAACCGGACGAATACAGCCAGAATGCCACTTCATCCGCTGGCGTGGCTGTGGTCGGCGTCACCGGATCGCCGCCGGTAAGGAAGTCGCCGAACCCGACCGCGCGGGCATCGTCGATCGGCGCGGGTGCGCCACCGTCAGGCTGTGCCACGATGATCCGGCGCAGTTCCGCCACGCTGTGCAGCACCGGCAGCAGCGGAGCGACCAGCGGTGCCGAGATCACCAACGCATCGGATCGACTGTCCGCCAGGATGTAGCCGACCGTTTCGTGCGTCAGTAGCGTGTTGATCGGCACCGGCACGATGCCGGCGCGGATTGCTCCCCAGAACGCGATCGGAAAATCCACTGTGTCGAGCAGCAGCAGCGCGACCCGACGCTCACGGGCCACCCCGGCCGCACGCAACGCGCCGGCGAAGCGTTGCGTCGCCGTGGCGAGGGCTCTGTAGCTGAGGTTGCGGGATGGATCATGGAATGCAATCGCTTCGCCGTGCCCCTCGCTGACGTGGCGATCGACAAAATAATCGACGGCGTTGCCGTTATCAGACGCGCTGCCCATCCGCTGCTCCCTCCCGGTGATTATAGCGCCGGACGCGATGGCGTGGCGATGTCGACGGCTGGTCGAACCTCACGCCGCTATCCGCCTCCCATCACCGGGTCGAGCCAGACCGTCTGCCCGGCCGACAGCTTTGGTATGGGCGCGACCGGGTCCAACCGGACGAAAAGAGTGTTGAGGTCATGATCGCCGGTCGCTCGGGCAGCGCGCCACACCGCGAACTCACCCCAGTTGCGCAGTTCCGCGACCTTGGCGCTGATGGGTTCCGCCTGCGCCGATGCGTGGACCGGAACGGAGGACCCGATTGCAATTCCGTGCAGCGCGTCTTCGCGTACGCTGAACCCGAACCAAAGTCCGTTATCAGGAACCAGCGTCAGGACAGGTTCGCCCGGCACAACCGCCTCACCGACCTCGGCCGCCAGGATGGCAGTCGTCCCGGACGCCGGCGCGCGCAACAGCATCTTCGCTGCCCGCGCCTCGACCACGTCCCGCGCCGCCTCCGCCGCGCCCACCGTAGCGTCCGCCAGCGCGCGTTCCTCCACGGTCGGGCCGCGCTGCGCCTCTGCATAACGTGCCTCGGCGACAGCGATGTCGGCGCGGGCGCTTGCCTCCGCGGCCGTGGCAGTGTCCAGCTCCTGAATCGAGGCATCCGATCGCGCCGCCAGAACTGAAATCCGGGCCAGCTCCTGCTGTGCCTGCAAATGTGCCGCCTGTGCCTTGTCGATCTCGCGCTGCAATGCCTGCACCTGCTCTTCGCGCACGCCGGCATAGACCCGGTCACGGTCCGATCGAGCCTTGTCGACCTCCGCCCGTGCCGCGCCGACCGCGGCCCACAGCTCGGGATTGCTCAACACCGCCACCGGTTGCCCGCGCTGCACACTCTGTCCTGGTTCGACCAGGAACCGGGCCAGCCGACCGCTGATCTCGGGGGCGATACGGATCTCGGTGGTCCGCACCATCCCGACCGCGGGCGTCGCGTTGCCCGCGCGCGACGGCGACCAGTACCAGACCGCCACCGCGGCGAGCGCCAGGACCGGCACAGTTCCAAGCAGCAACGTGCGTCTAGACAGCATGGGCATCACCCGGCGCCCGAATGCCGCGAAGATGCGCGATCGCCACGGCGACAGCGAAATACAGCAGCGTGAGCGCCCAGAGCCGCATCCAGTCGGGCCGCACCTCGGCGAGGCTCGCTCCCATCTGGTTGACGCGGACGATGCCGTCGATCGCGTTGACACTCGGCAGCAACTCGCGCGCCTGCCGCAGGAACCCCGGCAACGCCTCGGCCGGCCACGACACCCCGACCAGGAAGAACTGTGGCAGGCTGCTCGCCAGCACCAGCAGCACCGCCGTCTCGCGGTGGCGAAACACCAGGCCGAGCGCCTGCCCCAGGAAGCTCGTTGCCAGGATGAAGGGAACGGAAAGCGCCGCCAGCGCCGAGAAACTCCCCAGCGTCGAGAAGCCATACACCCGTGGCATCACCACGAAGTAGAGCAGCATCGCCGGTATATACAGCGTCCAGTGCGCCAGCCCCTGTCCGAGGATCGCCGCGGACGACGCACGCGCCCGTCGCGCCGCACTACCGCCACGCTCGAACGCGACCCCGCCCAGCATCGCCGCACCCATCAGCAGCGTCTGATGCAGGATCAGCACGAAGGCAGCCGGCACAACGTAGCTCGCATAGGAGGCAGTCGGGTTGAACAGTGGCACCTGCACCAGTTCCACTGGCTGGTTCAATCGCGACGCCGCCTGCACGCCGGCCCCCTCGGGCCGCGCGCCATGCGTAAGCACATCCGTCGCATAGGCCTGCACCGATTCAAGGATTCCCTGCAACGATCGGTTGAACAGAATGAAATAGGTCGAATCGGCGTAGACCGGCAGGCGTGCCGTGACGCCCTTGAGGACGTTCTTCTCCGTGTCGGGCGGAATCCCCACGATGGCGAAGGCGCGGCGTGCCAGAATTGCATCTTCTGCCTCGCGGTAGCTCGAAGCGCGCAGTGCCACCGAGATGTTGTCGTGCGCCTCCAACGCCTGGATCAACGCGCGGCCGAGTTCGCTGCGGTCCTGGTCCACAACCGCGATCAGAATCCTGCGCACGATCTGGCCCAAATACGGCCGCGGATAGAAGAACGCGTAAAGCACAGGTGCCAGTACGAACAGCGCGAACACCCCGCGATCGGCGAGCGCCCGCCGCCACTCCGCCATGAACGCCCCCGCGACACCCGGTGTCGCGGGCTCGATCACCGGGTCAATGTCTTCGGGAAGCGTGACGCCATGCCGAGCCAACCAACGGAAGCGCAGCCAGACCAGCAACGCAAGCACCACGGTGATGCCGCAGAGAATAGCGAACGGTTCCGCCGTGAAGTTCAACGCAGCGCCGCGTGTGGCCTGGTCGAACAGGATCTGGATGTACCACCGCAGCGGCAGGATCGCGCCCCAGGCGCGCGCGAAACTCTCCATTCCCAGCACAGGAAAGCCCACGCCGGCAAAGCCGAAGGCGGGCGAGACGATGATCCCGGTCAGGCTGAGCCCAACCGCCATGTTGCGTGCCAGCAACTGCATCAGGCAGCCGATCATCTGATAGGAGACGATCAGCAGCGTCGCCGACACCGCGGTCAGCACCGCGCTGCCGCGGAAGCTGACGCCGAGCCAAACGTCGAGAATTCCGATGATCAGCACGAACATCAGCATCAGCACGACGAAGTAGGGCAGCAGCTTGCCAACCAGCGCTGCGGCGATGTTGTGCCCGGACAGGTCCCACCATTCGCGCATGCTCCGCCGCCGGAACTCCGAGCCGACCGAGTACCCCGCCGAAATGGCGATCACCACGTGCAACACCGTCGGCAGCACCGCGCGCAGCAGGAACTGCGCGTAGTTCAGCGCGGGGTTCGACAGCACGTATTCCTCCGGCACCAGCCCCGGGCGGGGCGTCGTCCGGTCGCCTACTGCCTGCCGCGCCGGCGCGACTGCCGCGCTCGCCGCGGCCATGGCGTCGCCGATACTCTTGCCTGCGTTGTTCCCAGGCGTGAAGAACTGGGTATTGGTGAACACAACCGGACGCGGCGCCCGGCCTGCCAGCAGGTCCTTGCCGAATTCCGGCGGCAGAAAGATCGCCGCGATGGCGCGGCCCGCGCGGATCGCGCTTGCCGCCGCGCCGAGATCGTTGCCGCGTTCCGCCACCGTGATCCCGGGAGCGGCGGCGACCGTCTGGATGAACAGCCGCGAGGTCGCTGTGTTGTCCATATCGACGGCGATGACATCGAGCCCGCGCACCACCGCGGAGCTGAAGGTGAAGCCCAGCACTGCAAAGGCGATGACTGGCACGCCGAACAGCAGAAAGCGCGCGGCCGGGTCGCCCAGAATCCAGCGCACCTCGCGGGCCGCGACCGCCAGCAGCCCGGGACGCAACGGCATCACGAGCGCCGCTCAGTCCAATCGGTGTAGACGCTCATCCCCGGCCGCAATCCGGGAACTGGCTGCGTCGGATAGGCACGGACCTCGAACGTCCGCAGGTCGAAATCACCGCTCGCCCGCGTCGCGCGCCAGCCGGTGTATTCACCCTTCGCCGCGATCACGCGAACCTCCAGCTCGACGATCCGATCGCCAAGCGCCGGCACTCGCACGTCGAACTTCGAGCCCTGCCTGAGGTCGCGCAGCAGGTCCTCGCGCAGATCGAACTGCACCCACATGTCGTTGGGATCGATCAGCGAGATCAGCGGCACGCCCGGCAACACGAACTCGCCATCCTCCACGGGAATGCGGAACACCTGACTGTCGGCCGGTGCGACGACAACCATCTGGACCACCAGCGCCTTGAGCGTTTCGACATCGGCCTTGGCGCTCTCGACCTTCGCCAGCGCGATCCCCAGGTCCTCTCGCGTGAATCCGGCCACGGCCTCCTTGTAGGCAAAGCGCGCCTGATCCAGCGAGCGTTCCGCAAGCGTCAGCGCGGCGCGGTCCTTGTCGAACTGCGATTGCGGCGAGTCGTGCGTCGCGACGAGTTGCCGCGTCCGCTCGAACGTCTTCTGCGCGAGCGTCAGGTCCGCTTCGGCCCGCTCGACCTCCGCCTGGCGCACCGCGATCGTCTCCGCCCGGAACCCCGCCCGAACGCGCGCCAGTTCGGCCTCGGCCACACGCAGTGCTGCCTCACTCTGTTGCTCCTTGGCGATCAGCTCCGGGTTGTCGATGCGGATCAGCGGCGCCCCCTGCGACACATCCTGCGAGCGTGCGACGACGATCTGCCCGATGCGCCCATCGACGCGCGCCGCCATATCGAAGGTACGCGACTGCACCTCGCCCTGAATCACCAGCGGTTCGCGTCGCGTCAGGTACCAGAGCGACAGCCCAATCATCACGACGAACAGAACCCCGACGATCAGCACGGCGGGAGCCGGGCGGCGTGTCCGACGAGCCATCGGCGGTCGGGCGGCGGCTTCCGACATCAGAACAGGCTATGCCCGAACGCCGCCCATAGCGCTCCGGCGCCAGCGGCCAGCGGCGCTGCCGCGTCATACAGCGCCTTGACGGCCTCGGCCGTGCCCTTGATCCGGGCCGGCTCAATATGCAGCAGGGACTTGGCCGCGTTGCCACCGGCGGAAACGGCATCCACCGCAGCCCTATCGGCCTGTTCAGCACGCATCCGGCGCGAATGCGCCAAGGCGCTGCCGGCAAAATGGCTCAAGGCGATGGCGGCAACCGACGCGATGATATCCTGTGGCGTCGGCGGCGGCGCGCCGCGACCGGCCACGGCGATGTCGAGCAAGCCGATCGCCAATGTGCCGATGCTGCCGAAGGCGAGTGCGGCGAGAACCTGGCCGGAAGGCCCGCTTCTCGAATTGCGCTCGAAGCGAAAACCGAACGGCAAGGCCACGGCAAGCGCGACCAGCCGGTAAACGGTGCGTTCGCTGGTCGGCAGCGTCGTCGCGAGCCAATGAGCTGCGAGCAGCGTCATCAGCCCCAGGAAGATGTTGTCCGCCATATGCGGCCATTTGAATTCCGCGCGCACGGACGGGCTGGGCGCTGCCGCAGGCGCGGGATCGCCTTCGACGGCAGCCTGCTCGAGCCCTCCTGCTCGCAGCGCTGCCACTTCCTGCTCCAGCGCAGCCAATCTCTGCTCCAGCGCTGCCTGCTTGTCCGCGAAGCCCTGCAACGGTGTGAGCGTTCCGCCGCAATGCGGGCACACCGAGGCGCCCGGCCGGATTTCCTCGCGGCAAAACACACATTGACGCAATTCGTTTGTCGCGGTCTGGGTCGACCGGGACGACGAACCAAGTGCATTCACCATCATCCCCCGCAATGCTCATGACGAGCCCCGCACCGACGGCGCAGCGGCACAAGATAGCCTCAGCCTGTCATCGCCCGCGCCACCGCGACAAGTGACGCGTCGCTGCCCCGGCCGCCCACGATGGACAACCCGATCGGCAGCCCATTGTGTTCTGCGCCGGGCAGGCTGACCTGCGGCACCCCGGTCAGGCCGCCATGCGAGCAAAGGCACGAGATGCGATCGCGCAACGGGCCGAGCACCGGCAGCGGCAGCCCTTTCTTCGGTGCCGGGAACGGCGTGGTCGGCAGGCACAGAATGGTGCCGGGCGGCAGCAGATACGCCATCCGTCCGCGTGCCTCCTGGCGCATCAGTTCGGCCCAGCCGCGGTCCGCCTCGTCGATCATCGAGCCGGCGACCAGGCCGCGCGCGACGCTGAACGCCATGCGCGGGTTGTCATGCTCGACCCAGGGCCGGAAGGTCTGCCAGGCCTCGACCGGTTGCAGCGTGCGCTGTGCGCGCGACCACACGGAGAGGCCCTGCGGCGCCATCACCTCGTCGCGCACGTTGCCAATCAGTGCCGCCAGCCGATCGACCATCGGCCGCAGCGCCGCCGCCACCTCGGTATCCGCGAAACCGAAGGCATCGACGGCAACGATCAGCCGTGTGGGCAGCGTGTCGGTGGTCGGCTCGCCCAGCAGCACGCCGGAGACGCGTGCGAAGGTCGCGGCGTCGCGGGCGAACCAGCCGGTGGTGTCGGAATTCGGCGCTTGTGGCAGCATGCCGGCGAGATCGAGCCGCCCGTGGGTCGGACGGATGCCGTAGAGGCCGCAGAAACTGGACGGCACGCGAACCGATCCGCCAGTATCGGTGCCGAGCGCAGTGTCGCACAGGCCGGCGGCGACCGCGGCGGCGGAGCCGGACGACGAACCGCCCGGCACGCGATCCGGCGCCTTGGCGTTGAGCGGCGTGCCGTCGAACGCGTTCTCGCCGAGGATGCCCAGGGAGACCTCGTCCGTGATGGTCTTGCCGATCAGCGTCGCGCCGGCGTCGAGCAGCGTCTGCACCGCCCAGGCGTGCCGCGTCGGGACCGGGTGCGTGCGCGCCCAGTCATGATTGCCGCCGCCGGTCGGGTAGCCAGCCACGTCGAACAGGTCCTTCGCCGCGAAGGTCATCCCTTGCAGCGGGCCGTGCGGCGCACCCTGGATGGTGATTCGCGGGCCGGGGACAAAGGCGTTGATCGCGTCTGTCACGTGTGAGCCTCCTGCGGGTTGACCATAGCCAACCCACATCCCTACCCTCCGCCGCACACTACCGGAACGGGCTGGAGGAAACGAATGCGCATCCTGCGATGGCTCATGCTGTCTGCCGCCGCCTGCCTGGCCGGCAGCCCGCTCCACGCCCAGGGCACCATCAACGAACTGCCTCGCAACGAAACCCTGATCGCCGAGAACCCCGAAGGCACGGTCAAGAACGCCGGCTGGTTCAACATCTGGGCGATCAACGCCGGCGGCCAGTCCACCGGCCTGCACCAACTCGGCATGGACACGTTCTGGTACATCGACCCGGAGAAAGGCATCGACGGTGTCTGGGAGAACTCGCTCGCGGCCGAGAAGCCAATCTACAACGCCGACTTCACCGAGATGACGGTAAAGCTCCGCCGCGGCATCTACTGGAGCGACGGCGTCGAGTTCACTGCCGACGATGTGCTCTACACCATCCAGACCCACATCAAGACCAACGGCCTGCGCTGGAGTGCGCCCATCCAGGTCAACGTCGCCGAAGTCTCGGCACCCGATCGCGACACCGTGGTGTTCAGGCTGAAGAAGCCCAACTCGCGCTTCCACGCGCTGTTCACCGTGCGCTGGAACGCGATGTGGATGATGCCCAAGCATGTGTTCGAAAAGCAGCCCGACCCCGGCAAATTCGCGTTCGACCCGCCGGTGACACTGGGCGCCTACAAGCTGCACAGCTACGACCCGAACGGCAAATGGTTCATTTGGGCGCGCCGCGAGGACTGGCAACGCACCACGCTTGGCCGCTGGGGCAAACCGGGGCCGCACTACGTCGCCTACATCGATCCCGGCCCGCCCGACAAGCGCGTGATCGCGCAGCTCAACCACCAGCTCGACATCATCCACGACACCTCGCCCGAGGGCATGTTCACGCTGGCCAAACAGGCGAAGGATTCGCATGGCTGGTTCAAGGGCTTCCCCTACGCCCATCCCGATCCGACGCTGCCGGCAGTGATCTTCAACGACCAGCTCGACATGTTCAAAAGCCGTGACGTGCGTTGGGCGCTGGCGCTGCTGATCGACATCAAGGCGGTGTCGATGGCGTCGTATCGCGGCGCGGCGACGATCTCCGCCATCGGCGTGCCGCCGACCGGCGCCTATCCCGCGACCTATCACGACAAGCTGCAGGGCTGGCTGCACGACTTCGAGCTCGACACCGGCAAGCAGAAGATCAAGCCGTATGATCCCAATGTCGGCAAGGAGATCGCGGCGATGCTGCGGCCGTCGATGGGCGAGCAGATTCCCACCGACCCCGGATTGATCGCCGGCGCGTTCGGCCGCGGCTGGTGGAAGCCCAATCCGCAGGCGGCGGCGGAACTGCTGGCGAAGGCCGGTTATGCGAAGCGCGGCGACAAGTGGTACATGCCGGACGGCAAGCCGTTCACCATCCACATCACCGTGGAAGGCGAGGCGCGCCCGGTGATGACGCGCGCCGGCAGCATGATCGCGCAGGAGTGGCGGCAGTTCGGCATCGACGCCAGCACGGTGGTCGCGCAGGGCACCATGACTGACCGCCGTTCTGCCGGCGACTATGAGGCAATGATCTCCTGGAGCGTGGAAACCTGGGGCGGTCATCCCGACCTATCGTTCTTCCTCGACAGTTGGCACTCGCAGTTCGTGGCGCAGCCGGGTCAGCCGCAGCCGCCGCGCAACTGGCAGCGCTGGTCCAATCCGGACCTGGACAAGATCATCGAGCAGATCCGCACCATCGGCTTCGACGATCCGAAGGGGATCGAACTCGGCCTCGACTACCTGAAGCTCGTGGTGCGCGAGATGCCGACGATCCCGCTGATGTCATACAACGTATTCACTGTGATGGATGAGACCTACTGGACCGGCTATCCCAATGCCGAGACCGCGCCCTATACCGATCCGGTGCCGAACTGGGCCAACACGCGCTACATGATGGTGAAGCTGAAGCCGCGTCAGTAGGGTGACGTTGTCCCCACCGTCATGGCCGGGCTTGGCCCGGCCATCCACGTCTTTGCTGCATGCTCTTTGCGAAGACGTGGATGGCGGGGCCAAGCCCCGCCATGACGGTGGCGCGACACTGCGTCGTATCGTCGCGCCAGGCTAGCGCGCATGGGCGGTTATTCAGCCTACCTGCTGCGGCGGCTCGGCCAGTTCGTGCTGGTGGTATTCATCGGCGTCAACATCACCTTTTTCATCACGCACGCGACGCCGATCGACCCGGTCGAGCAGACCATCGCCGCCAGCACATCGTTCGGCAGCACCAGCCCGGAGGCGATCGCGCTGATGCGCCAGTCGCTGCGCGAGCTGTACGGCCTCCAGGGTGGATTGGTGCAGCAATATCTGGTGTTCTGGAAGCGCATGGCACTGGGCGATTTCGGCCCGTCGCTGTCGGCGTTTCCCACCCCGGTGTCGGTGCTGATCTGGCGCACGCTGCCATGGACCGCGGGGCTGCTGTGCTTCGCCACCGTGCTCGCCTGGTGTCTCGGCAATCTGCTCGGCGGGCTGGCCGGCTACTATCGCGACAGCCGGCTGCTGCGCCTGGCCGGCGTCCTGGCGATGGGGTTCCATCCGATACCCTACTACATCGTCGCCTTCGTGCTGTTGATCGTGTTCGGCTACCTGTGGCCGGTGTTGCCAATCAGCGGTGGCTCCCAGATGAACCTCCCGCGCGGCTTCGACATTAGCTTCATCGGCAGCGTGCTGCTGCACGCTGTCCTGCCCGCGCTGTCGCTGGTTCTGGTCGGCATCGGCGGCTGGTTCATGGGCATGCGCTCGCTGGTCTCCAACATCGTCACCGAGGACTACGTCACCTACGCCGAACTCGGCGGCGTCAGCCGGCATCGCATCCTGCGCTCGTACGTGATGCGCAACGCGCTGGTGCCGCAGGTAACGGGCCTTGCGATCTCGCTCGGCGGCATCTTCAACGGCGCCATCATCACCGAGCAGGTGTTCGGCTATCCCGGCATCGGCACCCTGCTGGTGGATGCCGTGCATGCCGGCGACTACAGCCTGGTGCTGGGTGTCGCCACGGTGTCGATCATCGCGGTTGCCGTGTCGGTGCTGCTGATCGACCTGGCCTACCCGCTGCTGGATCCGCGGGTGAAGGCGCGCTGATGGGGCGCGTGCTGCGCGACCTGCTGCGTTCCAACCGCGAGTTCGCGATCGGCATCGCGCTGCTGGCGGTTGTCGTCACGATGGCGGCACTGTCGGCGTTCTCGCCCTATCCGCCGAACGATTCCTATGTCGTGCCGCCCGACATTCCGCCGTCCTGGACCTATCCTCTCGGCACCACGTCACGCGGTCAGGACGTGTTCTGGCTGCTAACCTTTGCGATCCGCAACTCGTTGCTGTTCGGCGTGCTCGTGGCGCTGCTGAGCCGCTGCCTGTCGCTGCTGATCGGGCTCACCGCAGGCTATGCCGGCGGCATGGTCGATCGCGTGCTGATGTCGATCAACGACACGTTCATCGTGATCCCGTTGTTCCCGATCCTGGTGCTGTTCTACTTCGTGATGCGCGACCGTATGTCCTGGGTGCTGCTGGCGCTGGTGATGGCCGGCCTCGGCTGGGCATACGATGCGCGGCTCATCCGTTCGGTGGCACTTGGCCTGCGCACCCGCGAGTTCACCGAGACCGCGATCTTTTCCGGCATGACCGCGCGGCAGATCCTGTTGCAGGAGCACCTCCCCTATGTGCTGCCGATCGTGTTCTCCACCACGATGAACAACATCAACTGGTCGATCGGCCTGGAGGTGACGCTGTCGGTGCTGGGCTTCACCGACATCAACACGCCCACCATCGGGGTGATGATCTACTGGGCCAACCAGCACACCGCGCTGGTGGCCGGCATCTGGTGGTGGATCGCGTTCCCGGTCGTGCTGGTGGTGATGACCTTCATCGGCCTGTTCCTGCTCGCCGTATCGATGAACGAATACATCGACCCGCGCAGCCGGTTGAGCCGGTTCGGCGCATGAGCGTTCTCACCGTGTCCAACCTGCGCGCGTATTACATCACGCGCGCCTTCGGCATCGAGCGCGAGGTGCGCGCGGTGGACGATGTCAGCTTGTCGGTGGCACGCAACGAGATCTACGGCCTGGCGGGCGAATCGAGCTGCGGCAAATCCACGCTGATCAAGACGATCGCCGCGGCGATACGGCCGCCGCTGCGCGTGATGAGCGGCAGCGTCACGTTCGACTTCGCCGGCCAGCAAATCGACATGCACGCGGCGACGCCGCCGGAAATCGCCGCAGTCCGCTGGCGGCATCTGTCCTACATCATGCAAGGCTCGATGAGCGTGCTGAACCCGGTGCGCCACGTCCGCCATGCCTTCATCGATTTCGCCCATCGCCATATCGCGCGGCCGATGCCGGAGTTCCTCGACATCGTTCGCGCCCATCTGCAACGGCTGCACCTGGCTCCCGAGGTGCTCGAGGCCTATCCGCACGAACTGTCCGGCGGCATGCGCCAGCGCGTCACCATCGCGCTCGCCACGGTGTGCCGGCCCGACTTCATTATCGCCGACGAACCCACCACCGCACTCGATGTCGTGGTGCAGAAAGACGTGTTGGCGATGATCCGCGAGATCCAGCAGGAACTCGGCTCCTCGCTGCTGTTCGTCACCCACGATCTCGCGGTGCATGCCAATCTCTGCGACCGGCTCGGCATCATGTACGCCGGGCGGCTGGTCGAGGAAGGCCCCACCGCGGATTTGCTGCGCGCGCCGCGCCATCCGTATACCGTGCATCTCGTCGCCAGCCTGCCGCGCATCGGCGACGCCACGCCAAAGGCCGGCCTGTCCGGTGCACCGCCGAATCTGGCTGAACCGCCGCCCGGCTGCCGCTTCCACCCGCGCTGTCCGCTGGCAATGGACATCTGCCGCCGCGAGGTGCCGCCGATGCAAGGTGCCACGCACCGCGTCGCCTGTTTTGCCGCTTCACCCCCACCGTCATGGCCGGGCTTGTCCCGGCCATCCACGTCTATACCAGGTGGACAGCGCGAAGACGTGGATGGCCGGCACGAGGCCGGCCATGACGGTTAGGATTGCGCATGACCGCGCCGCTGCTTGAACTGGACTATGTGTCCCGCGTCTACACAAGCGGCGGCATGCTCGGCCGTCGGCACGTCCGCGCGGTGGACGGCGTGAGCTTCACTGTCGCCGAAGACGCGCCTGAGATCTTCGCGATCATCGGCGAGTCGGGCAGCGGCAAGACGACGCTGGCACGCATGATCCTCAACATCGTGCCGCCAAGCGAGGGCAGCATCCGCTTTCGCGGCGAGGCATTGCACCACGCCTGGCGCCGGCGGGAGCGGCTCGACTTCATGCGTCAGGTGCAGCCGATCTTTCAGAACCCGTTCGAGGCGTTCAATCCGCTGAAACGCGTCGATCGTTACCTGTTCATGACCGCGCGCCGCTTCGCATCAGGCGACGCTGAGCAGCGAGCCGACGAAGCGCTGCGCCAGGTCGGATTGTCGCTGGCCGAGGTGCGACGGCGCTTCCCACACGAGCTGTCCGGCGGGCAGTTGCAGCGCATCGCCATCGCACGCGCTCTGATCTCGGCGCCGGCACTGATCGTGGCGGACGAACCGGTGTCGATGGTCGATGCGTCGCTGCGCATGTCGATCGTCAACCTGTTCAGCTTGCTGCGCGACCGGCTTGGCGTGTCGATCGTCTACATCACGCATGACCTCGCCACCGCCTACACGATCAGCGACCGCATCATCATCATGCGCGACGGTCGGGTGGTGGAGGCAGGCGTGGCGCGAGCGGTGCTCGACCATCCGCAGCATCCGTATTCGCAATTGCTGAAGAGCGCGGTGCTGTCGGTCGACGTCACCACCTGAGGAGAACCCCATGCGCACAGTCACCGTTCAGCTACGCGCCGACAACGTGATCGGCACCACGGATCGCCGCCTGTTCGGTGCCTTCATCGAGCATCTCGGTCGCTGTGTCTATGGCGGCATCTTCGAACCCGGTCACCCGACCGCCGATGCGCACGGTTTCCGCCAGGACGTGTTGGCACTGGTACGCGAACTGGCGCCGACTATCATGCGCTATCCCGGTGGCAACTTTGTCTCAGGCTATAACTGGGAGGATGGCGTTGGTCCGGTAGAGCAACGTCCGCGCCGGCTGGATCTCGCCTGGATGTCCACCGAGACCAACCGGTTTGGCACCAATGAATTCATCGACTGGTGCCGCGCCGCCGACGTCGAACCGATGCTGGCGGTGAACCTCGGCACACGTGGCGGCGATGCGGCGCGGTCGCTGGTGGAATACTGCAACCATCCCGGCGGTACTGCGCTGTCCGATCTCCGCCGCGCGCACGGTTGGGAGCAGCCGCACAGCATCAAATTCTGGTGCCTCGGCAACGAGATGGACGGCCCGTGGCAGATGGAGGCCAAGACCGCGCAGGAATACGGCCGCATCGCCGCCGAGGCGGCGAAGATGATGAAGTGGATCGACGGTTCGATCGAACTTGCGGCGTGCGGTTCGTCGGGCCGTTCGATGCCGACCTTCGGCACCTGGGAAGACACCGTGCTGGAGCACACGTTCGATCATGTCGAGTTCATCTCGCTGCACACCTACCTGAA
>Ga0209040_10000346_pt1 | contig 34757 bp, 29 predicted proteins | sample BogFormECP12_OM3_FD_188240 | JGI IMG/M metagenome (GOLD analysis project Ga0209040, IMG submission 188240) | Bog forest soil microbial communities from Calvert Island, British Columbia, Canada - ECP12_OM3 (SPAdes) (version 2) | ecosystem: Environmental > Aquatic > Freshwater > Wetlands > Bog ... | reverse complement strand
CAGCGAAAGCGGAAATGACCGGACAGCTTTGCCTTGACTTATGATGACTTTATCGTATACTCCCCGTGTGGATAACATCGGGCGTCAAATGCGAGACCATTTTCCCCTTGCTGCCACCAGCCACAACACCACATTCGGAATTAACTTCCTTATTTTCAATACCCTGCGCACTCTTTAGCGAACCGGAGAATATGCCTTCCTTTAGAATCAATAGCTTGCACACTCTTCTTAATTTTTGATTTTGTGATATCTCCATTAGATTCTGTGGATTGCGCACTCTTATGTGAAAACACCCCGGGGTGGGGTATACCCCCTCTTTCACAACCTCTCCCCAATTGGGAATCGCCTCAGCTGCGCCCCTTTCCTGCTCCCGGGCCTTCCCCCGCGCACCGGCAATCCAACCCCTGCTACAATCGAAGCATGGCTGGATTCGGCGGCGTGGATTTCATCGATTTTGATTCGCAGCTCAACGACGAGGAAAAGCTGGTGCGCCAGACCGCGCGCCAATTCGTCGAAAACGAAATTATTCCCATTATCGAAAAACATAGCCGCGAGGCCACCTTCCCAAGACATCTTGTCCCGCAGCTTGGCGAACTGGGATTCTTCGGCGCCAACTTGCACGGCTACGGCTGCGCGGGCATGTCCAACGTCGCCTACGGCCTGATGACCCAGGAACTGGAACGCGGCGACTCCGGCCTGCGCAGCTTTGTCTCCGTGCAGGGCGCGCTGGTGATGTATCCCATCTACGCCTACGGCAGCGACGCGCAAAAGGATAAATGGCTGCCGCTGTTGCAACAGGGTAAGGCCATCGGCTGCTTCGGGCTGACCGAACCGCAGTTCGGCTCCAATCCAAGCGGCATGCTCACGCGCGCGGTGAAAAAAGGCAACAAATTCATTTTGAACGGCGAAAAAATGTGGATCACCAGCGGATCCCTTGCCGACGTGGCGGTGGTCTGGGCCCGCGCCGATCACGACGAAAAAATTCACGGCTTCCTGGTGGAAAAAGGCACGCCGGGATTCAAAGCCTGGGACGTGCACGGCAAATGGTCACTGCGCGCCTCGGTAACTTCCGGCCTGTCATTCACCGATTGCGAAATCCCGGAAGAAAATATGTTTCCCACCATCACCGGCCTGAAAGGCCCGCTCGGCTGCCTGAATCAGGCGCGTTACGGCATCGGCTGGGGCGCGCTCGGCGCGGCCATGGCTTGCTACGACACCGCGCTGCAGTACGCCAAGACGCGCAAGCAATTCGCCAACAAACCCATTGCCGCACATCAACTGGTGCAGGAAAAATTGGCGTGGATGATCACCGAAATCACCAAAGGCCAGTTGCTCGCGCTGCACGTTGGCCGCCTCAAAGACAATGGCAAGGTGGATCCTTCGCATATCTCCATGCTGAAAATGAATAACGTGGGCGTTGCCCTGGAAACCGCGCGCAAGGCCCGCGACATCCTCGGCGCCAACGGCATCGTCGACGATTACTGCATCATGCGCCACATGAACAATCTCGAGAGCGTCTACACTTACGAGGGCACCAACGACATCCACAAGCTGATCATCGGCGAGCGCATTACTGGAATCCCCGCTTTCGTCTAGACCTATGCTGCAATCCGCGTACCCACGTCGTTTTTTTCTCGGCTTCGCCGCCGCTTTGCTGCTGGCGATTTTTGCGCTAGCCGCTCGTGCGCAAACGCCGCCGGCAGCTGCGCAAGCTCAAACTGCGCAGCAGGAAAAAACCAAGATTCGCGCCATTACTTTTTTCCTGAATCTGGATCGCGCGGAATATCAGGGGCAAATCGCCGACGTCTACAAATCCCTGCGTTTTGCGCGCACGATTTTTGAGTCGCGCGGCTACGTGGTGCAAAACTTGCAGATCGCCACGCAGCCTTTCCCCGAGTACACACGGGACCTGAGCGCCGCGCAAGCGCTGGAATTTTTCCAGAAACTGGACGCCCTGGCTGCGCAGAATCACATCCGCATCTCCATCGGCCCAGCCATGTATCACGTCCGCGACAGCGATTCCCAGGCGGAACTGCTCGGCACAGTCTTGCTCAATACGAAATTTTTAACCGGCAGCCTGATGGTGGCCGACAAAGACGGCCTGCACAACAACGCGGCCGCGGCCGCCGCGCGCATCATCAAGAAACTTTCCGAGAACACACCGAACAGCGAAGGCGATCTGCGTTTTGCGGCGCTGGCCATGGTTCCCCCGCTCACACCATCCTTCCCATCGGCGTATGTCGATGGCTTCGGGCATCAGTTCGCCATCGCGTTGCAGTCCGCCAACATCGTCGCCGGCGCCGCGAATGGCGCGGGCGGCACGGAAGCCGCCCTGCAACAACTCACCGAAGCTCTGGCCGCGGAGGCGTTCGATGTCGACGCGGACGCCGGACGCGTGGACGGCGAAACCGGCTGGGCCTACGTGGGCATCGACCTTTCGCCCGAACCTTCCAAAGACGATTCCATCGGCGCCGCGCTGGAATCGCTTTCCGGTCATCAAGCCGGTTCGCCGGAAGCCATCGCAGCGTCGAAAACCATCCGGAGCGCGATTCAGGGCGTCAGTCTGAAACAAGTGGGGTTCGGCGCAGTGCCCATGGCCATTCTCGCGGACCGCCGCCTGGCGCAGCGCTACAGTGAGGGCCATTTCTCCATCGACACCTTGCTGGATTATTCCGCCGCGGGAAGCACCGGTCTCGATGCCGTGCCCCTGCCTGGCAACGTGACCAACAGCCAACTGGAACTGATCATCGTCAACGCCGCGAGCCAGGCCTATCGTTCGCGCAAACCGCTAATGCTGCGGCTGGTGCCGGTGGCGGGGAAATTCGCAGGGGATCGCACGGACTTCGACGATCCCTTGCTGACCAATGTGACGCTGCAACCGGTAAATTACCCGCGTCCCAAGGCACAGTAAGTTATTTGGTATCCGCGAAGGCGACATACACTCCCAGGCCGATCATCCCGACGCCGGAAGCCACTCGTTGCCGCCGCCGGAAGCGCGCACTGTTTCTGAGTTTGGCCTCTAGCGGTACGGCCAGCAGCACCACAAGCAAGTCGGCCACCGTGTTCAACACGACGGAAGTGATCCCCAACAGGATAAATTGCAGAAAAATGTGCCCGCGGCCCGGAACGATGAATTGCGGAATGAAGGACAAGAAGAACAGCGCGGTTTTAGGATTCAAAACCTCGGTGAGAATTCCCTGACGGAAGGCTCCAGAACGCGGCGCGGCGGTAGCGGTGGGCATTTCCGCGTTGCGGCTGCGAATCATGCGCACACCCATCCACACCAGATAGGCTGCGCCGGCATATTTGACGGTGTGAAACGCCACCGCGGAAGCGGCGAGGATGGCGGAAATTCCCAGCGCCGCAGCCACAACGTGAAAGAGCCCGCCCACAAAGGTTCCCAGGGAAGAGTGGACTCCTTCGCGGCGGCCGCCGGCCAGGCTGCGGGCCAGCACATAGAATATACCGGGTCCGGGAGTGATGGCCAACAGTACCGCGGCCGTAAAAAACAACAGAAATCGATGGGCTTCCAGCATAAAGGCATTCTAACGGCGCGGAGCATGGCCGGCAACGTTTTGGGGCGTGGGCAACAAACCTGTACCAAAGGCTAGGAACGTATACGGCACGGTGGCGGAGCTTTCTGAGGTCAATTGGCCGGGGGTCTGCGAAAATATGACTTCGTAGAACCAGCTTGCACCATTTCGGGAGCCTCTAGGTACATGGCCGATACTTCCAGCTCTGGCGATTCTTCATCGTCCAAATCGCTGATGTGGATGATGGTGGCGCTGACGGCCGGGCTGGGCGTCATGCTCGGCGGTGGCTTATTCATCGCCAATACCTTGCTGCACAGCATGACTTTGGCGGTGGCCACGGGCAACAAGAATACCGTGCGCACGCCGATCGGAAGTTTTCGCCTGCAAAAACAAGATCAGATTGGTCCCGGCCTGCCGGTCTACCCGCGTGCCTCGATGCAAATGCCGGGATCGGATTCCGCCGGGCAAATCATTCAGGACGCGCAGGACGGCATCACTGCGGTGACCTATTACTCCGCGGATGACCGCGACGCCATCGATAACTGGTACGCGCAGCATCTCAGCACTGAATTCTCCCGCCACGACGCCAGCGAACGGCCGCTGCCGGAAGCGTTTCGGGCCGTGCGCGTTACGGACGGCGACATCACCTTCCTGGCCGCGCGCGGCAACAACATTCGTGCTCTGACGCTGTCGCAAGAGGCGAATGGTACGCGGATTTGCCTGATGCAAATCCATGCCAAGAGCAGCGAAGCAACCCCCGATTCCTCCAGCGCGCCACCAGCCACAACCCCGTAGTTTCAGCCTTCTGCAAAACTGCCGTGTCGCAACTCGGACATCGCAACATGGTTGCCATCCCTGCGTGACACGCCCTGCGCGAGCAGTGGGCCCTAATCTGTACCTCTGACCAGTAGAGTGTTGCGAACAACTTTCCCTATGCTCGCTGCACCCGGTCCGCAGTAGTCGAAAAAAAAATCAAACTGATGCACACGGGTTTGGCGGCAACGTTGTTGCTTTCACCTCTCCGGTGTCCAGTTGACGCAGTTGCTGTGAAGGGAGACGCCGTGAAACGTATCGCTATAGGTCTGCCTGTAAGTATGGCGCTTCTTCTGCTGGCCGGCTGTTCGGGTCTGACGAGTTCGGAATGGGCTCCCCAGCATGCGGTAGTGACGGTCACGCCTTCTGTTGCCACGCTGCGCGGCAACACCTCACAAGCGTTCAGCGCCACGGCCAACGGTTCGCCCGCGTTTAATTGGTCCGTGAACGGCGTCGCGGGAGGCAACGCCGCGTTCGGCACGATCTCCGCAACCGGCCAATACACGGCGCCGGAATTTCCCCCGGCGCAAAATTCCGTAACCGTCACGGCTGCGGAAACCACGGACAGCAGCAAATCCGCCAGCGCCACGCTTACCTTGCAAAATCCCACCCCGCAAGTCACCGGCATCTCGCCCACCTCAATTTCCGTGGGCGCGTTCACCATCACCGTGAATGGCGCACATTTTGCCACCGGCGCGACGATTAACTTTAACGGCGCAGCGCTCAACACCACGCGCGTTTCCTCCACTCAATTGACGGCCACTGGCTCCGCGAGCAGCAGCGAGGTTGGCAACGCCTCTATCACCGTCAGCAATCCGACTCCCGGCGCCATCGCTTCAGGCGCGCTGACGGCGCAAGTAACGGCAGCCTCTCCCGTCGCCCTACAAGTGGCGCCCACCAGCGCCACGGTCCACGCCGGCAGCCCGCAAACGTTCGGCGCTGCAGTTACCGGCAGCAGCAATCAAGGCGTGGTTTGGAGCGTGAACAATCAGGGCGGGGGAAACGCCGTCATTGGCTATATCACCTCGCAGGGGAATTATCTGGCGCCCGCGAGCGTTCCAAATCCCAACACCATTACCATCACCGCGACCAGCGCGGCCGATCCTACAAAGAGTTCTTCCGCCACGGTCACGCTGGTGAATCCTATACCGGTGGTGGCTTCCGTGAGTCCAGCGAACCTGGGAGTCGGAGCGTTCACCATCACCGTGAGCGGCATGGGTTTCGTGGCTGGCTCGGTGGTCAATTTCGGCGGTCAGGCGCTGACCACCACGTATCTTTCTGGCGGCGAACTCACCGCCAGCGGAACTGCCACCGCATCGCAGGTAGGCAGCGTGGCGGTGACGGTGCAGAATCCCGATCCCGGCGGTTCCACTTCCAGCGCGATCAGCGCGCAGGTGGTCAACGCCGGAAGCACGTTGAGCGCCGCCGCGGCCGATCGCTTCATCGAACAATCCACCTTTGGACCGACGCCGGAGATGGTCAATCAGGTGCAGCAGACGGGTTTCGACACATTCCTGCAGAGCCAATTCGCCGCGCCGGCCTCGACATACCCAACGCCGGCGCCCACGGACATGGGTCTGGGCAACGTGCAGAACACTTTCTTCCGCAACGCAGTCAATGATCCCGACCAGCTGCGGCAACGCGTGGCGTTTGCGCTCAACGAATTGTGGGTGGTGGGCGAAAACAAGGTCAGCGATCCGACCGGCTATTCCAATTACATGACGGTGCTGACCAACGACGGCCTGGGCAACTATTACAACGTCATGAAGGACGTGACGCTGACGCCCGCCATGGGGCACTGGCTGGATATGGTGGATAACGTGGCGCCCGCCGCAGGCCAGCATGCCAATGAAAATTACGCGCGCGAACTCATGCAGCTTTTCACCCTGGGCCTGAACCAGCTAAATCAAGACGGGACATCGATGCTCGACGGCACCGGAATGCCGATTCCCACGTACACGCAAAACGACGTCATGGCGCTGGGGCGGTCTTTGACCGGCTGGACCTATCCGGTAATGCCAGGAGCCACGCCTATGAAACACAATCCGTCGTATTACGGCGGGAACATGGTGGTGGGCGCAGAGTCAAACCATGACAGCGGCGCGAAGACGTTCCTGGGACAATCCGTTCCGGCTGGGCAGTCCGCGGAGCAGGAACTCGACACGGTGCTGATGATTATTTTCAATCATCCCAACCTGCCGCCGTTCATGGCGACACAGTTGATTGAAAAACTGGTGACCAGCAATCCAAGCCCGGCCTACGTACAACGCGTGGCGCAAGCTTTCAGCAGCGGACAATTCAATTCCTATGGCACGGGCAAGCGCGGTGACATGCAAGCCACCGTGGCGGCTATTCTGCTCGATCCGGAAGCGCGGCGGGGCGATTCGCCCGCCACGACAGTGGCCGGTGACGGCAAACTCCGCGAGCCAATCGTGATGGAAGTGGCCATCGCGCGGGCGTTCCATGCAACGACGGACGGAACCGGTTTTGAATACTTTGGGAGCACCATGTCGCAGGATATTTTCAACTCCGGCAGCGTGTTCAATTTCTTTCCGCCGCAATCCCTGATTCCCCAAACCACTCTGAATGGTCCGGAATTTGCCATCTTTAACACCAACACCAGCCTGGCGCGCGTCAACTTCGTCAACTCCATCGTTTACGGACAAATCAGCGGCGGGACCAAACTGGATTTCACGCCGGTGATGAATGCCGGGACGACGGACCAAATGGTGGCTTGGCTAAACACCTTGTTCCTGCACGGCACGATGTCCGGCGACATGCAAACGGGTATCGGCGGAGCGCTCAGCGCGGTGGCTGCCACCGATACCAAGAATCAGGCCAGGACAGCGATTTATTTAGTGACTTCCTCATCGCAATACCAGGTGCAGCGCTAAGTCAAGAGAATCGGATACGGCGCTCACGGGCGCCCGGGAGATAAAAATGACGCCTCACACACGAAGAGACTTCCTGCGCCTGGCCTGCTGCTCGGCGGCTACCGCGAGCATTGTCGGTGGCCTCAGCAAATTTGGCCTGGTGAGCGCGCTGGCCGGCGGGACGGACTACAAAGCGCTGGTGTGCATTTTTTATTTCGGGGGCAACGATTCCAATAATTTCATCATGCCCATCGACACCGCGGGCTACGCCAACTACCAGACGGTGCGCGCCAACCTGGCGATTCCGCAAGGCTCGATCTTGCCGCTGCAGATGGGCTCCAGCGCCAACTTCGGCCTGCATCCCAATCTTCCCGAGTTGCAGCAGCTCTTCAACAACCAGAAGGCGCTGGCGGTGCTGGCGAATGTGGGCACCCTGGTGCAACCCACCACACGGGCGCAATACCAGAAGTATCAAAATTTGCCGCAGAATTTATTTTCGCATTCCGACCAGCAGGACCAGTGGCAGACCACGCAGCTTTCCGGACTGCCCAATTCCGGATGGGCGGGCAAAGTCGCGGATAAACTGAATCCCACGTTTAACGCCGGCGCGACGTTTCCGCCAATTCTCTCAGTGGCCGGCAGCCCAATTTTCTGCACCGGCGACGTGACCCGTCCGTTCTCCATGAGTGCGGGCAGCACTCCTGGTGTGCAAGGCTTCGACAGTTCCGCAGCGGGCCAAGCGCGTCTGCAGGCGCTGCAACAGTTGCTGACCTTCGACACCGGCCTTTCCCTGGTGCAGGCCGCCAGCAGCGTTACTGGGCAGGCTATTCAAGAAGGCGTGGTGCTGGCACAAGCGCTAAAGAATATTCCACCTATCCAAACCGTGTTCCCGACAAAAAATGGTCTCGCGTCACAGTTGAAGCAAGTGGCACAGGTCATCGCCGCGCGCGGCGCGCTGGGCGTCAATCGGCAGATTTTCTTTTGTTCGCAAGGCGGCTTCGATACGCACAGCGATCAACTGCCGACGCAGACGGCCCTATTCTCGCAGGTCAGCCCGGCGATCGCGGCGTTCTATCAGGCGACGCAGGAACTGGGGGTGGCCAACAACGTGACCACGTTTACGCTTTCTGAATTTGCGCGCACCTTCCAGCCGGGCTCCAACGGGGGCACGGACCACGCCTGGGGCGGACATCAGATCATTGTGGGCGGCGCGGTGCAGGGCAACCAGATGTATGGCACGTGGCCCACGCTGACACCCGGCGGGCCGGACGATACCGGGAGCAACGGGCGCTGGATTCCCACCACTTCAGTGGATCAATACGCAGCGACGCTGGCGACGTGGTTTGGCGTGGCGGCTTCGGACTTGCCTAGCATCTTCCCCAATTTGGCGAACTTCCAAACCAGCAACCTGGGGTTTCTGGGATAAGGACGGAAGGGATCGCGCAAACACGATCGCAAGGCGCCAGCCTCAGAAGGCGGCCGCTACACGGAGCGCGTCGCAAAGCGCATCACACACTTCGTGGACTTGCGCGCTGGCAAGCTGATTGAAAAATGGCAGGGACAAAGTGCGTTCGGCGACCGACTCGGTCACCGCAAGATCCATGCAACGATGCGGAACATTTTTGTGCGCGGGCTGCAAGTGAATCGGGGCAAAGTATCTGCCGCAGGCAACCCCCCGCTCAATCAATGATGCCGCGACGCGATCGCGGCGGCCCCCTCGAGAACGCTGCGCTAAACGCACAACATAAACAAACCAGCTAATCTTTCCCCGCGGGACAGTCGTCAGCGGCAATTCCAAATCGGCAATTCCGCGCAACCTGCTGTTGTACGCTTCCGCGACGGCCGCGCGTTTGGCGAGAATTTCGTCGATGCGCGCCAACTGCGCCAGGCCCAGGGCGCAATTTATTTCCGAGATGCGATAGTTGTAGCCGATTTCGCTGTGCTCAAACCAATCCCCGGACGGGCCACGGCCTTGATTGCGCAGCGCGCGGGTGCGTGCCGCCATCTTCGCGTCATTCGTAACCAGCATGCCCCCTTCGCCGGTGGTGATCTGCTTGTTGGGATAAAATCCGAAGACTCCGAGGTCTCCCAGCGAGCCTAATTTTCGACCGGCGTACTCTCCGCCGATGGCTTCGCAAGCGTCTTCGATGACCCGCAAGTCATGGCGGTGCGCCACTTCGAGAATTTCGGCCATCGCGGCGGGGACGCCAAAAGTATGCACGACGATGATCGCGCGGGTTCGCTGGGTAATCGCTTTTTCGATGGCTGCGGGCGCGAGATTCAGAGTGGTGGCATCGATGTCCACGAACACAGGAATGGCTCCCGAGTAACGCACCGCATTGGCCACGGCGATGAAGGTGAACGAGGGCACGATCACTTCATCGCCGGGTTGCACTCCTGCAACCAGCGCAGCCAGATGTAACGCCGCAGTGCCCGAGCTGACCGCCACGGCATGAGCGGAACCGTTGTAACTTGCGAACCTGGATTCAAACTCCAGGAGCTTTTCGCCCAAGCTGAGCCTGGGGGTCCGCAACACAGCGGTAACCGCAGCGATTTCCAGTTCGGTGATGTCCGGGCTGGAGAGGGGAATCTTTATGGTCATTTTCGTGTGTGGATCTTGTGGTTATGCAGGCGGCAGGCTTAATTATGACGCTTCATCAACAGTTCCTGTCCCAGCGGGACTTTCGTTAGCACATCCACGATTTTCTCCGCGGCGTGGCCATCGCCGTAAGGATTGGTCATGCCCGCGAGCGATGCACGAAAGCCTCTGCTTTGCGCTTTTTCGACGGCCGCCAAGACCGCGGCTACGGTGGGCTCGGCATCGACGATATTCAGGGCGCGTTCGCGGCCCTGCTGCCGTAGACCGATGTTCACCGCCGGCAGCGTCAGGGATGGCGTCTCCATGATGCCGCTGCTGGAGTTTCCCAGAAACAGGTCCGCCTGGCGCAATAAACTCCAGTACGTTACGGCATCCAGATTCACAAACACTTGCGAACCCTTTCGCGCGGCCACGAATGCTCGGGTGCGAGCGACCAGTTCGCGGCTACCCGCGTCGGCGTTGGGATAGCAAAATAAGATCTGACCGGGCAGGCGTTCCAACGCGGCAAAAACAGCATCGGCTTCCTGCACCGTGTTGCGCGCGATGGTTACGGGATGATAGGCCACCACCATGGCCGGCTGCTGCAGCGTGAATCCCAGTTTCGCTTCCAGCGCCTCGCGTTCCAGCAGCGTGCTGCGCCGCAGGTGATCCAGCGACGGCGCGCCCGCACGATGCACGCGCCATTCTTCCTCGTCCATGGCGATAACTCTGCGCCGCGCCGCTTCCGTGGAAGTGAAGTGGATGTGACTCATTTTCGTCAAGGCGTTGCGCACGGCATCGTCAACAGCGCCTTCGCTGATTTCCCCGCCTTCGATGTGGGCCACAGGAATGCGCAGCGCTAGAGCCACGGAGGCGGGGGCCAGCATTTCATAGCGGTCGGCGATGAGCAGCAAGATTTCGGGCCGCAGGGCTCCCAGAGTGTCCGCCAAACTCAGCGTCGCTAGGCCAATGGTTTTGGCCATGCCCACGTCGCTGTCGGAACTGAGCAGGCACTCGAGCCGGGCGGCAACAGCAAATCCGTCGTTCTCGATTTCCCGCACCGTGGCACCAAATTCCGGAGAGAGATGCGCGCCCAGCACAATTAATTCGAGTTGTACGTCCGGATGCATTTGCAGTTCGCGCAGCGGCCAATATAGGTGGCTATAGTCGGCCCGCGACGTGGTGACCACAGCGATTTTTCGCGTCACGCTTGGGCCACGCTTCTCTCGCGCAGCATTTCGAAGACTTTCCTGAGCAGCTCTACGTCGCGAACATCCCCGAGGATCGCGGCGTGAATGGCAAAGCCGCCCTCGCTCAGGGTGATGTCCATCTCGCGCAAATTTTGTTCGGAGTTGTCCAGCAGAACAAGGAATCGGTGCCCGGTCAGGATCGCACCGATGCCACCGCCCGTACCGGCAACCAAAGTGCGCTTGGCAGAGTATATCTTCGACGCTGGATAGGGGTTATTGTTCACGAAAGGGGCCGTCCAATGTGAACCTTGGGACGCCACGGGCGCGGCGCTCTTTTCCCAGCAAGAATCCACTAACGCAGTCTAGCGCGCTCCCTGCAGTGCCGCCACAAAGACGCGATCATCCACCGCCACGGCGCGGGTGAACAGCACGGACGTGCCTCCACCGTTCACGGCAATTTTTTTGGCGTCACCGCTGACCGCTGGACCCGCTGGCGCGGTACCCGCGGCAGGGCTACTGTCTTCCCCGGGCTGCAGGGATATCCGCGAAGTCTTGGGCGTGCAATTCGCTGCGCGCAAGCAGGTATCGCGCACAAAAATCTGCTGGTATCCGCTACTGGTCGATGAACTGGAACCTGGTGTTGCAGCGCTAGAGCTATTCGCCGACTTGCTGCGCATCACGGCCACGAAGGCCACAAACCTCCCGGAAGCGCTTACCGAGGGCAGGACGCCTTCCGTCCCGACGAGTTGCCCACTGGCGTCCGTCGAAATTAGTTCGGTGGTTGGCACGCAACCGGCCGGGACTCCCGTGCAAGTATCACGCACATAGATTTGTCGGCCCGCGATACCTGACGCCGTACTTGCCGGAACCAGATTCGTTGCCGCTGAGGCGAACGCCACATAGCGCCCATCCGCGCTCATGGAGGGCGTGTGACTGTCGTTGTTTGCGACGCTGCCATCGTCGCCAATGGAGACCAAGGCCGTGTGCGCTGTGCATCCCGTCGCGGCGCCCTCGCAGGTGTCACGCAAATAAATCTGCGTGTGCGTACCATCGCCCGCGGTATACGCCACGTAACGGCCATCGGCGCTCAGTGCGGGAGTCTCTTCCGCCGCGCCTTGCGCCTTGGCGACCGCTGCCGCGGCAGCGGCAGGATTCACGACAAACGTCAGGCCACTGCTGTTACCGCCACCACCCGCGGGAGGGGTGCCCGCTTGATTCGGTGGATTGGTTACGTAAACGATCGCGGTGCCGGCGGAAAAGTAGGATTGTGGGACGGTCACGATAATTTGGGTGGAGCTTGGCGTGGTCATCGGCGCCACGGACAACTGCACCGGATTCGACGTCATGGCCGGCACCGTGGTTGTTCCGAAGTTCCAAAATACCATGGCGGCCTGCTTGGGATCGCTGTTGGTCACAAAATCCGCGCCCGTCAAAGTTAACGTGAGGCCGTTCGCAGGTACCTGGCCAACCGTAGCGTTCGGCGGGCTGACTGACTGCAGCAATGGCGTGGGATTCGGCTGCACCACTGGGTTGATAACGAAATTGAGCGGATTCGATAATCCGTTATTCCCCGCGCCGGAAAAGGGATTGTGCGTAATAATCAGCGCCTTTCCCGGCGTGGTCACCAGGGATGCGGGAATCGTGGCATACACTTGCAGGACGTTTCCGGCGTTGTCGGTAATGTCCGAGGTGGCCAGCTTCATGCCGTTCCAGGTGATGTACGTCTGGGTCACGAATCCTAAGCCGTTAATGGTCAGCGTAAACGACGAACTTCCGGCGGTAATATTGGACGGCGAGAGCGTGGTGATCTGCGCCCCAGTGTTGGACTGAAAGGTATTGCCGTAGTCGTTGCAGCCCGCCACCACAAAAACCGCTATCAGTGCGACAGCCAGCGCTGTCAAAACCCTATTCATCGACACTCCTTGGTCCCTCTAACACCCACGCCAATGCGTGCGCGGCCAGTTTGTATCCGCAAAGTTGGCCAGTTCTTTTGTTCGGATGAGATGCACAATCGCGCTGCCGCGTTTACCGCAAACTCCCGCACCGCCGGCGCCATTCCGGCTCGCGGCTCAAGGGCCGCCGCCCGGCGCCTAAATCATCATCCATGCAACCCTATATCTGTATCATTCCCGCAGGGATAACGTCAATTTGCATCCCTGCCAGACCATGTACGGTAATTGCCCATCACGGGCGTTATTTTCCCCAAACACTGCTCAGGAACAGGTAGCGCTCGCGCTGCGCATCCTTCGCCGCGTGGCACTCGATATCCAAATGCAACACTTGCCACTGCGTCACTGCATCATATGAGGGCCAAGCGGGCAAACCCGCGCCGTTGGGATCGCCCCACCGCGCGAAATTCACCCAATATTGCTGCATGTGATCGCTAAGCTGGCGATCTTCCGCGCGCCACGGCACCCCGGCTTTCGAAGCCAGGGTTCCGAAAACATATTCAATCTCCGCCGAATGGTAAGCCCCCAACCCTTCTTTGTTCGTCGCGCTGGGCAACGAGCGATCGAAGCTGTAGCGATATACCGGCCTGGTTCCGGTGGCGGCTTGCGCCTCCAGCCACTTCCACGTGGACCACGCGATAAACTTGTCCCCGCGGAATGCGGCCAGCGATTGTGCGGCGACATGTTCATCGTCGGCGGGGTAGAGGCGAAGGAACTCTTGCGCTTTGTCGCCAAATTCATTTTTCGCCAAGTTTGTCAGCGTAGCACTCGCCGGCGTATCCTGCGCCACTTCTGCCGCCACGCCGCCTTCATCGCGGTTCCAACCCGCCAGCAGCACGGCGGGATTCTGTTTTCCCGCCGCAAAGATCGCCGGCACCGTCTCGGGCAGAAAGTATCCGTCAACATTGGGTCCCAACTGCGGCGAACTGTCGTCTTTCTTCAGCGTGGCGTCCAAGATTTTCTGTGCGGGCAAGGCTCGCAACTCTTTCAGCGCGCTGGTTCCGAGTCCGGCTTTGGCGAATGCGGAGTCCACCTCCTCGCGCTCGGCGAGGGTCTTGAATGGAATCCCCGAACTCGAAAACGCCGCCCCGCTTTCTCCGATGGCCTTCTGGAACAGTCCGCGCGCGACGGGAGAAGCCATCAAAGCGCTGACGGAAAAGGATCCCGCGCTCTCTCCAAAGATGGTGACATTTTGAGGATTGCCGCCAAACACCGCGATATTTCGCTGCACCCACCGCAGCGCGGCAACTTGATCCAACAGCCCGTAATTCCCCGCGGCTTTTTTTCCCGATTCGGCGGCCAATTCCGGTAGCACGAAAAACCCAAACGCGCCCAGCCGGTAATTCATGGATACTACGACCACGCCGCGCTTGGCGAGAAATTGCCCGTCTTGTCGCGGCTCAGACGTCCCTCCCGCCCGGTAGCCACCCCCGTAAATCCACACCATTACCGGCAATTTCTCGCCCGGATCCTTTGCTGGCGTCCAAACATTGAGCGTGAGGCAATCTTCGCTCGGGCCCGCGTCGCGAAACACCATATCGCCAAAAATCGCCCCTTGCATGCACCGCGCGCCAAACTCGCTTGCCGGGCGCACCGCACTCCAATTCTCCGGTGCCATCGGCGGTTTCCAGCGAAGGTCACCTACGGGCGGCGCAGCATAGGGGATCCCCAGAAATGTCTGGACGTCCCCCTGCGTCTTGCCGGCGATCAGGCCATTTTCTATTTTTGCTTGCGGTCTATTTGCTTGTGGTACGGGAACTTGCGCCGGGCAGCTAAACGGGAGGGAACATACCGCGAAGACCGCGGTTAGCATTCGGAAAAGCCTCGTCATCTTCAGGTGCTCCAAACGGCCGACACTATTGTCGAAGAATTTTACTTCCGCAAAGCGCGATCGCTTACGTCGCTGCGACCAGTCCCAGATAATCCGGGCGGTCCGATACCAGTTTGTGCCGGAACGCTTTGCGAATCTCTCCGTCCCTGATCAAGAATGCCCCGGGCATGCGCTGTACATCGCCCGCCGGCAGGCCCACGAAATGCCCGTTCAGCCAAGCGATCAGCATGCGCAAGATGCTCTCCTGGTTCAAATATTGCCGCAGCTCCGCGCGCACCAGACCAAAGGCCTCATACAAGTGCCCCTCCGGATCTGCAAAACGCGGCGTATCTTCCAGTCCGTAAGGCGTAAAAAACGCGTTGGCTTTCTCCTCCGTGCCCAAATGCACGAACGCCAAGCGCGTTCCCCCGGCTTCAATGGTCGCGCGTTTTTTGGAAACCTCTTCGACCGCTTCCCGGCAGAAGGTGCAGCCGAAATGCCGCAAAAAAACCAGCAGCACTGCGTGTCCGGCGGTTAACTCTCCCAGCGTCTCTCCGTACTGTGTCCGGTAGCCAGAGAGCAGCTCATCGGCGATCCGATTGTTGCGAAAGATGGCCATCACTGATCCTCCGTTACACGCTCCGCCCGGGCGAGCGCGTCACCCGTAACCGCCCTGGCCGTCGTCGCATGGCGCCAGGCGAACATACGCTCCAACCGCTTGCGCGCGTACCACCCACCAAATGTTTTTCCCAGCCACCCCAGCGGCATCTCATAGTCCACGCGATCTTCCAGCCAACTGGCATCGGCTCCATCCGGCTCAAACAAGTGCGTATGTTCCCATTTCTTGAACGGTCCGGAGACCATGGTGTCGCGAAACATCCTGCCCGGCTCGCACGCCGTGTGCTCCGCCACCCACGTCTGCGATAGCGGCCCGATCTTCAGGCGTATTTTAACGCGCGACCCTAAATCGGCAATTCCGCCGCTCTGCTCGTACACCGTGGCGTTTTCCCATGGCGGCGTCAGCTGCGTCAGGGCTTGCGGTCCGGCATGAAAGCGATACACGCTGTCCGCGGAAGCGGGCATGCGGCTGCGAAACACAAACTGTTCACTCACGAAAGATGCCTCGTAAATTCCCGCCGCAAGACGCTATTTGTTCGCGCTGGCACGCTATCTGCGCTCCAGCTTGGCTACATTCTTGCTGAAACTCGCCAAACCGTCCGACAGCAGATATTCCCTGGCGCTCGCGTCATTTTTCAAATATGCATCCCAGAACGCCAGCGCCGCAGAATTCGTGTAGCCCAAAATATTCTCCGCCTGTTGCGAGCGGCTCGGCAAAAGCGTGCGCGCCGCGATGAAGGACATATGGTTGGCGCCGTCGATGAACACATGGTATTTGTCGCCCACAGGACTGAGCTCAAATGGCTTCTTGTGCCATTCCGGGCTGGCAATTGGGCCCAAGCTATCCTGCGAGCCGGTTATGCCGAGAAATGGCGTGCGCATGGTGCGGAAAGACGTCTCGCTCAGTCCAAATTGCCCCGGTCCCTGCGGGGACAAGCACAATGCGGCCTTTACTCGCGCATCCGCAAAACTCGTTCCCGGCTTGCCGGGTAGATCCACTAGTGCGCCAGCCACCGCTTCCGTGGTGAAGGAGCCCATCGAGTGTCCGCCCACTCCAATGTGCTGCCCATCCATCTTCCCCGCCAGCCCCGGCACCAGCTTCTCGAGCTCACCCAGCGAAGCCAGCACAAACGACACATCGCGCGGACGGCTCTCCCACAAACTCGGCTGCTTTAAGGCATCCCGCACGGCCTGCATGAACCGCACGTCTTCTTCCCCGGCATCGCGACGCTGCGCAGCGGAATCTTCATGCGTCGGCTGAATGGTCACATAGCCATAACTTGCCCAATGCTCGGTCAGCGCCTCGCAGCAATTCTGCGAGCCTCCCGCGCCATGCGAAAAAACGATCACTGGAAACCGGCCTGCAGCATCGGGATAAAAAATCCGCACATGCAAATCCTTATCGCGCCGCGCATCTCGCAACACCAGATCGTGGACTTCCACCACGCGGTAGGGGCCAGGCCGCAATTTATAGCCGTAATAGTTGACCGGATTATCGGTGGGCGACGCGGAGTCATGGCCATCCACGCTTTTGGTGCGGCTGGCCGCGTGGGCCTGACCGTCGTTGCGTTGCAACAGCGCTTGGCGCACCGCTTCAGAGGGATTAAACCCGCCTCCGCCAGTGGAGCGTGTAATTAGGTACGCGGCCAGTGCGCTGACCGCACAGATCAGGGCCACATTCGTGACTCGCTTAACAATTCGGCGGCGGCGATTACGGTCGCGGGACAAACGCGGCATGAAGGAGAGGGACATGGTATTTGGCCTGCAGTCAAGCACACTGCTGCACCCTGCTAACCCGTTTCCTCCCAAGAGAGTTGCAGGATGCTGCGCATCCCGTCGCGCACGTCTAAACGAAGCGCGGAAGCCTGACCCTGCGGGCGCTGTTCCCAGGACTGATGTGCTTCCAAAACGTACCTCACACTCAGGGAACAAATCGTTGGGCGGGGACGCAACGGCTCGCGGAAGCGCAAACCCAGTATAACAAACTTGTTATCCGTCGCTGCATCCCCATGGCGGCTTGCGCTGTCCCGCGTTGATGCAATCTGTTTTTAGAACTTTAAAGCCGCTTGTCGCTCGCGCTCTGGAATTTCCGGAGCGTACTTCGCGACATATTTCTTTACGGAAACCTTCCGCGCCGTATTCTCGGACGTCATGTAGCGGACTTTTCCGTAAATCGCCCGTTCCGGCCCCCACGGCCGATCGTATCTGCCCAGCACCCAGAAAATTCCGCTGTAGGAATTGGGATTTCGCCCGTCGAGTGCATACCTATTATTCAACTCGATCATGATGGCCGCCGCCTCTTGCGGCGTCCGTGTCCACTCCAATATCTTTTTGCCCCACAGCATCCGCAAATAGTTGTGTATCCGCCCTTCGCGCACCAACTGCATCTGCGCTGCATTCCACAGCGCATCATGCGTGGCCCCGCTCGCAAACTCCTCCAACGAATAGATATATGCGCGCTCATCCCGCGCATGCTCTTGCAGCGTCTTCTGTGCCCAGTCCGGCAGCGACTCGTAGCGGTCATAATCCTCCCGGTGCGAGCTGAAGTTGTAACCCACCTCCCGCCACGTCACCAGTTCATCCAGAAAGCCTTCCGCCGAGGCGCTCATGTTCCACCAGCCCTCGCGGCTTCCATTCGCGCGCAAGGACAATTTCTCCGGCCTCCATTTTTCGTGCCGCGCCAATGCATGCAGCACTTCATGCGCCGACAAAAACCCGAAATGCAAGTACGGCGAGAATCCGCTGGCGGCGTCCAACTCCGGTTCGTTCCGCTTCTCTGCGTAATCCGTCAGTTTGCGCGCAATAAAATCCTTCACCCGCAGCCGGGCTTGGGTTGAACCGCCACGCAGCGCCGCGGGCTTCACACGGTGATCGATGGGCAATTTGTCCAGCGTTCCCGCTTCGCCTGCAAGCAATGCCACAGCGGCTGCGGGCCATCGCGCTCGGATTTTTTGGGGCATCGCTTCAGCAATAGTAAATTGCGCTTTCCCCAGCGGATCCGCCGCCGGGAATTCCGCCAGATGTGGCGCCAGTGATTTTTGCAAGTACCGCCGAAAGTCAAACGCCCGCGAAAACACCTGCTCCGCGGCGCGCAGAGGCAATAACCCGTTGGAATCCACTGCTTCCAGCTTCACGTGCAGCTTTCGCCCGGCCGCGGCCACCATTCGCGGCAAGAAAAAACACGGAAACTCGTCCGTCACCGCGACGCACGCACGCGCAGCGATTTCCTCCAGCAATCCCTTTCCCGCACCGTTATGCGGCTCGACGTACGGATAATAGGCGATTCCCGCTTGCGCACAGGCCGCCGCATTGTCGGCCATTCCATCGATCACAAATCGATGCAAGCGATCACTCGCCCACGGATAGCCGCATCGCAACGCCTCAAAAATGAGCAGCGGCTTCCCCAACTCCCGGCAATATTCCAGCGCGCGATCCAGCGCAAAGTTATAAACCGTCCGCCGGCTGGCGATCATCCAGTACAAGACGTATTCGCCGTCCCCGCGCACACCGGCGCCGTTCGCGTCCCGCACGCGCAAAGCCGGAACCATGCTTACAGACCTCTCCTCATGCTTTTGGCAAGTCCAATGCTACGCAGGCTCATCTCAGGCAGGACAGGGGCGGAGTAACTCCATCAGCATACGCAACCGAGCCGCACGGCGCAAAGCGGCGGGCGATAAACCCAACCCTCGAATCTACCGGCAGTCGCCAGAACGCAAAGAAGGCTGCCGGGCGGCAGCCTTCTTTCACACTCACGAGCTGTAATGATATCGGGTGGTTCAGACTTACTGCACGGCCGGCAGATGATTGACGGGAAGTTTCAAATTGATCTCTTTGCCGCCGCGTACCCCGGACTTCGGTTTCGCGCCGCGGCCCGCTGCTGCCTTGGTATTCTTGCTGCCCTTCGAACCACGCAAACTCTTCTTTTGGATAGCCATGACCATCTCCTTCCGACGGATTTCTTTCTTAATTACTGCGAGACAGCCAGCAAAGGAGCATGCCGGTTGCCAAAATCGACTTTCACCTGGTTTTTGGAGCGCCTTGAAACGAATGGGCTTGCTCGTCAGCGAGCTCCAGGCCGCAAAGTCAGGACGGAGTATGCCCATCCCGTAGTTAAATTTTTACCTGTCGGCGGTTAAACTTTAACCCTAGTTACCCAAGACCTCTAACCCGGCTCCGCTATGCGCTCGAGGCCTCCAAGCAAAAAACCATAACTGGCGATTCCCAACAGCAGGATGCCCGTCGCAACCGCAAAGGCGGCGGCAAACGAGTGCGTGGCGGAGACAATGTAGCCGGTGATAATGGGCGCGGAAATCGCCGAGAGCTGGCCGCAGAAATTTGCTAGGGCTCCAACGGTTCCGACACTTCCCTGCGGGGCGATCAGCGAGGGCACAGTCCAGGCCACGGGTGCCGCGGCTGCCAAACCTCCCAACGCCAAACTGATCCACAGCAGCGCGGCGAGCGGCGAGTGCGCGTGCCCGGCGCCCCAGATTGCCAGCCCCAAGCTGGTACCGATCAGCAAGACCGTTTGCCGTACCCACGTGGCGTTCCACCCGCGCTGGATCAGGAAATCCACCAGCCACCCGCCAATCACAAAATCCGTTATGGCGGCGAAAATCCACGGCACGCTGGTGTACAGCACCGAATGCAACAGGTCCACGTGCAATGTGGCGGAGAGATAGCTTGGCAGCCAGGTCAGCAAAAGAAAAAAACTGTAATTGTAGGCTCCCCAACCGATTGCCAACCCATAGACCTTGCGCTGCCGCAGCAAATAACGGAGCGGGACTCTTGGCACCCGTTGCGGAGGCGACTCCTCGCCCTCCCTTGCCTGAGCTTGCGAGCTGCTCGCCCTCGAAGACGGCATCGCTTCCGGCGGCTCGCGATAGACTCGGTAAAAAGCCGCAAAATAAATCAGGCTGGCAAACCCGGTGGCCGCGAAACTCCAGCGCCAGCCAAAATGCAGCAACAAAATCCCGATCAGCGGCACGCCGATGCCCGAGGACAGCTTGGCCGCCGCGTCGGTGAGGGAAATCGCCAGACTTCTCTCCTGCTCGGGAAACCACTGGCCAATGGCTTTGGCGTTGGCGGGAAATGTCGGAGCTTCCGCTATTCCCAGCAGAAGGCGGGCAGCGAACAGCCACGCCAACCCCGGCGCGAGTGCGGCGCAAAAGGACGCCATGCTCCACAAAAATGCGCTGATGCGCCCAATGCGCCGCACCCCCAGCCGGTCCAGTAGCATTCCCACGGGCACCTGCATAGCCGCATACGTCCAACTGAACGCGCTGGACAAATACCCGAAGGAAATCAGTGAGAGGCCGAACGAATCATGGAGCGCTTGCTGGGAAACCGAAAGATTGATGCGGTCAAAATAATTGACAATTACGCCGAATGCCAGCAACAACGCGACGGACCATCTTCCGCGCAGTAAATTGGAACTCTCACGACTGGCGGAAGAATTGTTCATCATTCCCAGAGTTGCAAGCGTTCTTTTGCGACCATGCGCATAATGGCTGGCAGTCTCCCACAATTTCCCCCCAGCTGACAGCCCCACTCCGCATTTGCAGGCGAGGAGCCTTCCAGGTCCGTTTCAGTGGCGAGCGGCCGCAATCCGCACGCACATCTGCTACCTGTCCTTGGGGACCGTTGCGCGGCTCAATACCTCCGCTATGCTAGGCGCAAGGCCTAGCGCGCGCTACAACGCGCCCTAGCCCGAGATGCCTATGATCCCCGAGCCCTAGTCACGCGGGAAATGCCGGGTGAAAACGCAAATGTATGGCCGCCTCCAATTCACGATCCTAGCCTCCGCTACGATAGCGCTGGCTGCCGCCAATGCTCCCGCGGCCCGCGTCGTTGCACAACTACAGCCCGCCGACCTTCCCTCGGCGTCAGTGCCCGCCGCTGCTCCAGTGCCCCAAAATCTTGCCGACGCCGTCTGCCCGGTCGTGTACCAGGTTGACGATTCACCCGGTACCCACGGATACCACTATATTTTCTACGGCAATTCCTTCTTTATTAACCGCGAAGGCTATCTGCTCACCGCAGCTCACGTGATCTCCGACTTCCACAATGGTGGCCATCCCAGCATTCTGCTTCGCCAACCTTCCGCTCCGCCCCGCCTCGTAAAGGTGGAGGTCGTTGCCACCGATAGCGAACACGATGTAGCCATTCTTCGCGCTATACCGAATCCCTTCGCGGGGCCATACGCAGTGGCAGCACTGCCGCTGGCCAGCAAAGAACCTCCCATAGGGACAGCCGTTCAGACCACCGCCCTGCGCCCCGGCCACGCGAGAAATCCCGCCACCTTCGAGCTTCCGATCCCCGACTCTTACTCCGCTACCATTCTCGATTACCGCTCCATGGTGCTGGACCAGGATTCGACCGCGGCGTCAGCCTCGTTGGCTTCGAGGAGAGCCCCTAACCCAACTAAGCTCTTCCTTTTCAGCCACGAAGTCGTGCGCGGCCAGAGCGGAGCACCCATCCTCAGCTCTGCCACCCACGAGGTGCTCGGTCTAATCGAAGGCCGCTGGCTCCATCCCGCTGCAGGCAGTCGAGCCACAGCTGAGCTTGCCAACCGTGCGGCACCCTCCTTGAAGCAGGGTGCCGCCGTCCCCATCTCGTACGCCCTGGCGCTGCTCCAAGCGCAGCACATCTCCTGGTCCGTACAACGGCAATGAGCTTCACGCAGTTACGGTACTATGAGAATTGGTACTAGTGTACTGTTGCCTCTCCCTCTCGCCACTTCTACTCTGACGACGGTCGTGAAATGCCCCCAATTTCGGTCTCCTCCGCCGACATTTGGCGCGGGGGGCCATGGGGCCATTCACGCGATTTTCACAGCGCCATAGCGTGGTGTGCTTGACATTCCTGTAGTTAAGGATAAAGTGCATCCGGGGTCTTTCCATATCCCGGAGGCACTATGTCACGCAAACTCGCAGTGGTATTCCTGGCCATGCTCGTTTTGGTCGGGGCTATGGGCCTGAAGACGGCGGTTGCAGCACACAGCGACGGCTCAGTCATGATGGCCAATGGTGGAGCACCGCCACCGCCAACGCCGTGGAAGAATGGTGGAGCACCTCCGCCGCCAACGCCGTGGAAGAACGGTGGAGCACCTCCGCCACCGACGCCCTGGAAATAGTCTGAAGTGCGCTGGATAAGGTAGCCAGCGGCTCCAGAAGTCAGGGCAACGAATTGAGGCGATCGTGCCTGGCTTCGTGGAAAACCTACTGTGGATCGCTTGCACGCTTCTTGAAGCGTTCGTGGTGGTGTGTGCCCTGAAAAAGGGAGCTTTCCGGCGCTATCTGATCTTAAATTTATACATGGCGGCATCGGTCGTGGCGACCGTTGGCCGCTATCGCGTGTTGACCCATTACGGTTACACGTCATCGGAATATCTCTACTTTTACTACTATTCCGACGCCTTACTGACCATCTTTTTGTATTTTGCTCTAACTAGCCTTTACGCCCACGTTTTCAGCGACATGAATGCCACCCGCTTGGTACGCTTTGGCGCCGTGGGTCTCCTCGCAGGCACGGCCTTGTTCTCCTACATGGTGGTGGAACAATCCAACGCCCGCATGATCACCCACTTCGTCGTGGAGCTCTCGCAAAACCTTTATTTTGTCGGCTTGGTGCTCACTTATGTGCTGTGGGCGGCCATCATGAAGCTCCGCGAAAGCCGTACCCAGCTCGTCCAATTAGTCCTCTCTCTCGGGGTGTACTTTAGTCTGCTCGCGGCCACCTACGCACTCCGCAACATGTTTCCCGCCAAGAGTTCCCTCTTCCTCTCCTTTATCCAGCCCATCGGGTTCGTCCTTCCGCTGGCTTGGGCGTATGCCTTTTGGAAACTCTCTTCGGACCAGCTGATTTCGCCGGCCCGTCTTGCGTGGGTGTCGCGATGATGGCCGGAATCATCTTGGTATGCTCGGTGACGTTTCTGCTGCAGTTTTTCGTCTCCTATTGCCGTTCGCTGATCGCCGCCTCCGCGAAGGAACCGCTGTCTCTGGAGGTTCAGGACGTTACTGGCATCACCAAGACCGCCAGCGGCGATGACTTTGCCCGCGTTTTGCAGCTCCTCCACCTCTGCCCGGATTGCCCAGAGGATCGTACCCGAATCCAGGCCGTCGGCACGTATTTCCGCATGTTGAACGTGCTGCGTTCCACGCTCGCGAGATTCGCGCCCTCGCTTCGCGCCTGGACGGATTCCGAGCGCGGCCAGTGCACCTATTTCGCGGCCGTCGCCCTGGAGCGCCGCATTGCCTTCAGCCGCGATATGTTCGCCGAACAGATCGACGCCTAACTCGCCGGTATTTTGCCGTATTACCTTTTCGAAACATGGGTCGTTGGCTGTCTCTGCTGCTTCCATTTCCTCGTGCTATTCTTGAAAAGTACACTCCCACCGGAGTGTGAGCGTCCGCAGCGCAAAACTCACCGGTGACTAAAACCTGCTTGCAGTGCGGCGCAGTGCTGCCATCCAGCGCACGCGCCTGTGAATTTTGTGAAACATCCCCTCGGACACCGACCGTTGCGCGTCCCGAGCGTGCCGTCGCGAATGCGCATGCGCGCACCAATCCTCCATCGCAGAGCAGCGACGACGCCTGGCGCGACGAACTAGCCTATCGCCTGGAAACTTATCGCGGCCGCAAACGCAAACATGCGCCCAACACCGCCCAATCGCGGCTCCCCTTTGACGAGTCCGCCACCATGGAGCGCGTGGCTTCGCGCCAGATTTCGTCTGGCCCGCGGGAATTTCTGCCAGCCGCCAGTTCTGCCGCCCTTTCACTTGCTGCGGTGGAGATGGAGCCACCGGTCAAAGAAGACTTTTCCTTCACCATCGCCATCGGCCGTCCGCCCCGCAAACGCGAAGACGAAACCCGCATGGTCATCGACGTTTCGCTCCCTCCGGATTCTCCGGCCCCGGCCAGTGAAGCTGCGTCGCCGGCCACGCTTGATCGCTACGGACTCTATCCCGTCGCGGCCATCGAAGAACGCCGTCTCGCCGCGGTGATCGATGCCGCTTGTCTCTTCTTCGTACTCGGTGCTTTCCTGGCGCTCTTCAGCGCCATCGGCGGCGAGTTTACGGTCAACAAACTCAGCGGTGCCGTCTGTCTCGCGACCTTTGCCATCGTCTATCTGCAATATTTCGCGCTCTTCACCATCTTCGGTGGCACCACACCGGGCATGATGTTGCGCGGGCTGCAAGTCGTCAGCTTCTCCGGCGAGCCCCCAACGCCGCGTCAAATGCTGATGCGCAGCGCCGGCTACCTGCTCTCCGCGGGCACATTTTTTATGGGCTTTTTGTGGTCCATGTGGGATGAAGACATGCTCACCTGGCACGATCGCATGTCCCACACCTATTTGCATTCCGCGGAGTCTCTCGCGGAAGCCGACATCGCGGGCGCGGCATCATCGAACTAACCGCGAGACGCAACCCGCCGCTAGCGGGCAAGATCCACTTCCAATTTTGGTCTTTAGCCGGGAACTAGGACTTTTTTACCATTTCATCCGAAGCGATTTTCCCGTCGCGGATGTAAATGATGCGGTGGGCATGCTGGGCGATGTCGTGCTCGTGCGTCACTACAATAATCGTGTTCCCCTGTTCGTGCAGGCTCTCGAACAGCGTCATAATCTCCGCGCCAGTCTTGGAATCCAAGTTTCCGGTGGGCTCGTCCGCCAGCACGATCGACGGCGAGTTGACCAGCGCCCGCGCAATCGCTACGCGCTGCCGTTGCCCGCCAGACAACTCGTTCGGCTTGTGGGTCATGCGCGAGGTTAGATCCACGCGCTCCAGCGCTTTTTTGGCTTTCTCAATGCGCTCTTCCGAAGGCGTACCGTTGTAAATCAACGGCAATTCCACGTTATGTAGTGCCGTCGCCCGCGGCAGCAAATTAAACGTCTGAAACACGAATCCAATTTCCTTGTTGCGGATGTGCGCCAATTCATCGTCATCCAGATCGCTCACCAGCCGCCCGGCCAGCCAATATTTTCCCGAGCTTGGCGAATCCAGGCACCCGATTAGGTTCATCAACGTCGACTTGCCGGACCCCGAAGGTCCCATGATCGCCACGTATTCGCCTTTGCGAATCTGCAAATCCACGCCGCTCAGCGCGTGCACCATTTCCGTGCCCATCTGGTAGGTCTTTTCCAGCTCCTCGGTCTTGATCACAACTCCCGAGCTGACCAGATCTTCGCGATACGAATCCGGGGCGGTAGTCTCGACTGGCATCAAATTCTCCCTTGTTCTTGTGCGAGTTGGCGGCCGGCGCTCAACTCTCCTGGTCTTCCGGCTTCTTCGGTGCGGTATTGTCCACTTTGATGCTGGCTTCCGGCTTCAGCGTGCGCAGAGCCTTGTAACTGCCCACCACGATCTCGTCACCCGCCTGCAGGCCTTTGGTGACTTCAATATCCGTCACGCCGGCAATCCCGGTTTCCACCGGCTTGAAGAACGCTTGCTTGCCGCGCACCACGAACACTCCTTGCACTTCATCCTTCTTCGGGTCCGTGCTCGTCGGCTGCGGGGGCGCTGCCAGCGTTACGCTGGAGTTGCGCTCTTTCTTGGCGTTCTTCGCGGCCTCTTCCAGGTCTTTGCGCGTGCGCACCGCCAGCGCCTGAATGGGAATGGCAATGACGTTTTTCTTCTCTGCTGTCTTAATCCTCGCCGTGGTAGAGAGTCCGGGCCGCAGATTCTCCGGGGGCTCGGCAAGCGTAACTACCACCTTAAAATCCTTGGCCTCTTGCGTGCTAGTGGTCGTCTGCGTGGTCGTCAATCCCGAACTCCGCAGCACCGCCTGCGATCCAATCTGCGTCACCTTACCCTTGAAAATCTTCCCCGGCACCGCATCGATGGTCACATCTGCGTCCTGGTCAATCTTCACGTTCACGATGTCCGTCTCGTCCACCTTCACTTCCGCGGTCACCACCGACATATCCGACAGCGTCATCAGAAAACTGCCATTGGCGTTCTGAATGCCCGGCACCACGTACTCGCCCAGCCGCACCGGCAAATAGCTCACAATCCCGTTGATCGGCGAGACATAGGCCGTCTTTTGCAGGATGTCCTTGGTGTGCACCAGCACCGCCTGGCTCTGACTCACCTGCGCCCGCGCCTGCGCCAATTGCGCATTCAGCGCCTGCACCCGCGCCTCCGAGGAGGCTACGCCCGCTACCGCCGCATCATACGTAGTCTTGCGCTGATCGAAATCCTGTTTGGGGATCAACCCACCCTTAAACAGCCCTTGCCCGCGCTCGTAGTCCAGCTTGGCCTTTTCCAGGTTCGCGCGCTGCTGCAGCAAGTCCGCCTGCGCTGCCTTGTAACTGGCCTGTGCCGCGACTACTCCAGACTCCATGGAGTTAATGGTCGCATCCTGCGCCCGCACATCCGCGTTGGCCTGCACATTTTCTTGCAGCAGCAACTTGTCGCCCTTCTTGATGTGGTCGCCTTCCTTCACCAATATCTCCGTGATGCGGCCAAATCCCTGCGCCGTCACGTTGGTGTAGGTAGTGGGCTTAATCTCTCCCGATGCCGTCACCTGCGACACCAGCGAGTCCTGGGTCGCCACCTTCGCCGTCTGCACCGTCACCACGCCCTTATTGGCCTGGTTGATGCTCACCAACACGATGATCCCGATCACCACCACCGCGCCAAGACCGATCAGAACTTTCTTCCACGTCTTCATGCCTTTTCCCTTCGATTGCCTTTAGTCCCAACAACATCCGGACGGGCTGGTTGGGCAATCCTGTCCACCGCCGCTAAACCCACCCGCCAAACCCGCCACGCTTCCGCTATCTCATTGTTTTAAAAGCGCTTACGACATCTACAAGCAATCACGTAGAGCCACGACGGATCGCGCTCGTCCGTCTGGGGCACCCCTAGATACGGTCAAGGCCGGCAAAATGTTTCGCCGTCCTGCCTTTCGGTGGATGGTCCCCGTCTCGCTGGGAGGCGCTACGGATGGCACTAAAGCCGACTGCGTTATTCTAGAGTCAAATCACCTCAAAGGAAAGAACTCTCATGGCCGCGCAGGACGCACTCCACCCTGCGTCGCCAGTGTCGACGATTGCTATCCTCTTGGACGCCGCAAGGACCGATTCGTGCTGCTTCCAAGATCACAATCCGTAGCATTTTTCACAAACAATTGACAGTCGGGCAGGAACGAAAATGGTGTTATACTTCGCTGTCGCCGGGAATCCCCGGACGCACGCCACGGAGAGGTGGCAGAGCGGCTGAATGCGGCGGTTTGCTAAACCGTTTTAGGGACTAAACACCCTAACGGGGGTTCGAATCCCCCCCTCTCCGCCAGATTTCCCCTAACTGCATCCAGCGTCGAGACTTGGCTGGCTGCGCTTCCCGAACAACTTCCACATTACGTGCGAGCTCAGTCCTGCGAATGGTCTGCTGGCGGCGTAATACCGAGACGCCTCATCTTGTAAAACAGCGTGGTGCGCTTCAGGCCAAGTCTAGCGGCTGCTCCTCGCGGACCTCCGAGCTTCCAATTAGCGCGCTGGCGAGCAGCCAGAATTTCTCTACGCACCTTGTCTTCGAGAGTGGAGTTCGAAATCTCGGGCTCCAATGGCTCATAGCTTTCAAGAGGCGCTGCTTCAAAGACGCCATCAGTGGAGAGAATGACGCCACGCGCGATATAGTTTTGCAGCTCTCGAATGTTGCCGGGCCAGTGGTGGCGCACCAGGGAGCGCATGCTCTCCCGAGGAATCGATTCGATCGATTTGTCCATCGAGGCTGCAAACTGTTGCACGAAATACTCCACGAGCTCGGGAATATCTGCTTTCCTTTCGCGCAGTGGTGGCAGATAAATCGGGAAAACATTCAGCGGGAAGTACAAATCTTCGCGGAATTCACGATCCTGAGCCATTCGCTTCAAGTCTTGGTTGGTCGCCGCAACGACGCGAACATCGACTCGCGTTGTGCGCGTGCTGCCGACGGCCGCAAACTCACGCTCCTGCAAGACGCGGAGCAGCTTGGGTTGAAGCTCCAAGATTAAGGCGCTGAAAATCGACAAGAATCGCTGCAGGACTTAGCAAGGCTTCGTCTTGGGCCGGTGCCCTAGATATTTCTGATTGGTATCCATCATCGACGCTGGTTTCACGTCGTCTGCCCAGACTTGCAAATGAATTCGCGGGTTCCGGGAATTTATATTCTGGAATGGACTAAACTAGCTTTGGCCCATGTCTGAAAACGCGTCGCCAGCGACCGGTGTCGACCAAAATTCATGACCGCATCTCTACAACCGAACGATCAGCCCGGAAATGACCTGCTGCGCAGCGCCAAGCGTTTGGTCATTAAGCTGGGTACGAGCACCGTTACGGGTCCCCAGGGTGAGCTTTCCCTCGAGCGCATCGAGCCGATTGTGCGGGCTATCGCCACTCTGCAGACGGATCACCGCCACGTCGTTCTGGTCTCTTCCGGTGCCGTCGGTCTTGGCCGCGGATGGCTCGGCCTGCACCCTTCTCGCCTGAAAGACATGGCCACCAAACAAGCCTGCGCTGCTGTCGGCCAAGGCCTCCTGATGGAAGCCTACAAAAGACTCTTTGGCGCGTATGGCGTGAAAATTGCCCAGGTCCTCCTCACCGAGGAAGATTTCAGCAACTGGCAACGCTATTCCAACCTGCGCCGTACCATGGAAAAACTGCTCGGCTTTGGGGTTCTCCCCATCGTCAATGAAAACGATACTGTATCCACCGCGGAACTCGAGACCCTCAGCGACAGCCCTCGTTCCCTAGCCTTCAGCGACAATGACCGCCTCGCCGCCTTGGTCATGAGCGGCCTCGAAGCCGACGCGCTCATTCTCCTCACCAATGTCGATGGCCTGCTGGGCGCCGAAGCCCCCGCCAAGGAAAAACGTCCAACATCCGCCAGCCGTGCGCAAGTAATCCCGCTGATCTCGAAAATAACTCCCGAACTCCGATCCCTTGCCAGCGGCCCCTCGCAATCCGGGCGCGGCGGCATGATCACCAAGCTTGAAGCCGCGGAAATCGCCATGAAGTGCGGCGGCGTCGCGGTCATCGCCAACGGCAGCCGCCCAGAAACACTCCCGCGCATCTTTGCGGGAGAATCCGAAGGCACCGTTTTTCTCCCCTCCGGCCGCATGAAGGGCAAACGCCGTTGGCTCGCCTACGCAGCTAGCGTGCGTGGCCGCATCGTTGTGGACGCCGGCGCGCAGCACGCCATTACCCGCGGCAAGGCCAGTCTACTCTCCTCGGGCCTCGTTCGCGTCGAACGATCCTTTGCTCCCATGGACGTCGTCGGCATCGCCAACCTCGAGGGCCATGAATTTGCCCGCGGCATTGCCAACTGCGCCAGCGACGCTGCAGCCATCACCCGCGTGCTCGTCACTCGAGATAACATCGTTCTTCTGGAGCGCGAATCGTGACCAACACCCCCGCAGCGAGACCCCTTGCCGATGTTGCGTCCGTGGCCCGTTCTGCGCGCCGAGCCTCGCGAAAACTCGCGTTACTCTCCGACGAAGCCCGCAAATCCGCACTCTTGGCCCTCGCCGACGCTCTCGAGCAAAATAGCCAGCAAATTCTGGCCGCCAATGCCCAGGACTGCGCCGCCGCTCAAAGACTCGTCTCCACCGGAGAGATGACGCCCGCCTTATTCGCCCGCCTGCGGATTAAAGAGAATGGCGTCGCCGAAATGGCCGCTCGCGTGCGCGAAGTCGCTAACCTCCCCGACCCTCTGGGAAAACTCCTGGCCGCTACGCAACTGGACGACGGCTTGATCTTGCACAAAGAATCCTGCCCCCTGGGCGTGCTTGCCGTGGTCTTTGAATCTCGCCCAGAGGTCGTTTCGCAAATCGCTTCTCTGGCTCTCAAGTCCGGAAACGCCCTTCTGCTCAAGGGTGGCGCGGAAGCCGCAAGCAGCAACGAGACCATCGTCGCCATTTGGAAAGAAACGCTCCGCAAATTTCCCGACGTTCCGCAAAACTCCATCCATCTGTTGCAATCCCGCTCCGATGTGATGGAGCTGCTGGCCCTGCGCGATGACGTGGATCTGCTGATTCCGCGCGGCTCAAAAGAATTCGTCGCCTACATGGAGCGCCACAGCCAAATCCCGGTACTCGGCCACGGTGAGGGTATCTGCCACGTCTTCGTCGACCGCGCCGCGGATCTCCACAAAGCCGTCGCCATCACCCTGGACTCCAAAGTCGACTACCCCGCGGCCTGCAACTCGGCGGAAACTTTGCTGGTGCACATGGATGTCGCCGCCGCGTTCCTGCCAAAGGTTGTCGTGGAATTGCGAACAGCAAACGTGGAACTCCGCGCTTGTCCCCGCGTCTTGTCCCTGCTTCCGACCGAAAAAATAATCCCCGCCAGCGAAACCGATTGGTCCACCGAATATTCCGGCCTGATCCTCTCGATAAAAATGGTAGATTCCCTGGAAGACGCGCTGGAACACATCCACAAGTACGGTTCGAAGCACACCGAGTGCATCGTTACAGAAGATCCATCCGCCGCCGACCGTTTTCTCCAGCAGGTCGACGCCGCTGGCGTATTCCACAACGCTTCCACCCGCTTTGCCGACGGCTATCGTTACGGCTTGGGCGCCGAAGTAGGCATCAGCAACAGCAAACTCCACGCCCGCGGACCCATGGGCATCGAAGGCTTAACCACTTACAAATACAAACTACGCGGCACCGGCCACATCGTAGCCGAATACAGCAGCGGCGCCCGCCGTTTCAAACACAAACCCCTCGCCTAGCTTGTTCGGTCGGGATGCTTCTTCACTTGGCTTCGGTGGCTTTGTCAATCACCAGTCTTATCTTCCCAATGCGCACTGGCGACTTCACCTCTGCCCTCGTCGTTTTTCCGTCCACCACATTTCCCAATGGCACGAAGGTAATCTGTATTCGCTCAGCATTTTCCCGCAGTGCCGCCTGCACCGCTCGATTCAACGGATACACGAAGTGCGCGGGTTTGAATTCGTGGTGCTTCTCGCTACGCACTCCCGAGCCAAAAAGCGACAGCGCCCCGATATACGACGGACCATTCGCGTCAGTCTCGACGGCCTGTCCCGGCAATCCCGCATACACGGCCCAGGATGCCCCCGGATTGCGCTCCGCTTCCACGCCCTCGAGATCGAGCAGCAAACTATCCGCTTTGCTCTCCAGCGCCGCCTTCAACTTTCCGCTGAGTTCCCGCAGTTCAATCGGAATCGACACCGCTTCGCCCTTCAATTCGACCGGCGGACCCGGCACCTCGAAGAGCACCACGTGTTCGAATTCCCACCACGGAAACGGCGGCCGCCTGCGGCAAAAATTCAGCACCTGCGGCGGCTCGCCCTCGTACACATAATTGAGCTGTTCCGCCGCGCGCAGAATTTCGCACGCGGACATCTTCACCGGGTTGCCCGTTTCATCGAAGAACGTGTACGTCTTGCCCGTCCAACCGGCGTTCAGCACCGGATCGCTCCGTCCGCCGCCCTGCGCCAGCCACAAGTCCCACAGCCGGTCCACATTCGAGTGGTGCACGTAAAAAATCGGATCCTGTGCCGCCGTGTCTACGCCCGCCATCCAACCGCCCACTCCTCCATGCACGCTCCCGTGCGGTCCCTGAATGTTCAGGTTCGTCGAGAAAAAATCCGTCAGAGTGAACGAAGCGCCTACGCTGACCAACAAGGGATTAAGCGCGGCCGCCCCGCTGTTCATCATCGGATCGCGATTCACCGTATAAAGCTCGCTCGCGGGATCGCGAAATGGCGCTGGCAAATGAAAATCGCTCCCCGGGGCCCAGTTCCAATACGGCAACGCCCAGCACGGGTCCTCGCACATCTTCCGCACAATGCGCTCGAACCAGTACAGATACATCCGGTGCCACGACCAGAAAAACTCCGTTCCGTGCTCACAGTTGTCCCACGACGTCAGCAACGGCGACAGCGTCGTCCAGTGAATCGCCCCTTGATACGTCCAACTCAGAGGGTTGCTTTGCGGCAGCGCCTGCATTGCCTTGATCGCTTTTCGATAGGCCAAAAGAACCGGATCGCTCGCATCCATACCCGCAAGGTTGCGCCGAACGTACGTTGTCGCCCCAAACGCCAGATCGGCGTTCAGCAGCATCGATCCCAGAATTGTCGCGGATGCGGCTTTCCCCGAAGCCGCAAGGAACTTCCGGCGGGTAGCTTTCTTCATCTTCGCACCTCCGTGCTGAGGCGCCTTAGCGGTTCTTCTCCAAGAACCGCCCGCTGCGTCTTGACTAGGTAGTGTAGCCACCCCGCGAATCGTTTCAGGCGTCCCAACGTCGCGACGCAACCTCGGCGATACTTGGCTGCTGGCCATGCGCCTTACGGTGGGAAGCGTTGCTGTACAGCTCGGATCGCCGGTGCATTTCGCACTCGCGTCAATACCCCGCCCCAGCACGAACCTCCGCCAGCGGCTTGGCCAAGTCCGCAAGCAGCTCCGGCCCCATAACTGACAGCGGTGTCGACCCGTAGCACAACAGCCGCACGTGAAAATCATGCAGCGACGCCTTCGCCCCTGCCTTCGCTCGGTACTCCGCAAGCAGTTGTTCGATCTCCGCGCGCCCCACCGTATACGCGATCACGTACCCTGGGCCCAGCGCGATCGCCGCGATGGCCGCTTTCGCCTGTTCTGGCGAAAACCCCGTTTCGTGCGCAAAGAATCGTATCGCTTCATCGACGCTCCAGGCCCCGCTGGCCAGTTCTGGATCCACGATCGCTCGCGCGCCGCGCACCCGTTCCCACTGCGCCGTGTAATAACGCCCGTCCAGGTCGTCGCCGTACAGCCCCAGTTGCACGAACAGTTCTTCCCCGTAAAACGCCCAGCCTTCCTCCAATTCACCGCTGTTCTGGATTTTGCGCACGAAGTCCGGATGCCTCCGCGCAATCGACAGTTGCAGAAAGTGCCCCGGCATCGCTTCGTGCGCTCCCGTGGAGAGAATGCGGTCGCGGTCGAAGTCCTGGTTGGCATCCAGCCTTTTCGCCGCATCGGCCAGCGAGGTTGGCGGTGTGATGTAATAGAAGCCGTTATTGTTTTTGCTGAATAGCAGCGGCGGATTCATCGACGCCCCCGGCGAAACCGGTTGCAGGAATTTCGGCGTCTCGATCACCTTAATCTCGCCCAGCCACGCCGGCACATCCACCACGTGATGCTGCGTAACGTACTCCCGCAATTGCGCAATGCGCGCGCGATAGTAGTCGATCAGCGCCGCTCCGCCGGGCGCCAGACCGCCGCCGCTCTCCGGCCCGATCGGTGTGCCACGCTGCGCGGCCAAATCTTCCACCCAGCTCTGTACCGCCCATCCGTGCGCCAGTTCGTCGCGCCCCATGCGCTCGATATCTTCGGAGTTAAACGGCAGCAGCTCCTCGTCGCGCAGCATTGCGTCGTACGCCGCGCGCCCCATCGCGTAGTTCTCCGGCCACGAAGCCACGTGTTCATCGATGTTTTTCTTGGTCTGTGCAATCGCCGCTAGCGTCGCGTCGCGCGCCTTTTCAAACGCCGCGATGCGTTCCGCAGGCAGCTGCTCCTTCGCCGCGTCCGTTAACGGGCCGTTCAGGAAACTCGGCGCCCCGGCAAGCTGCTCCGCGCCGGTAACTGCATAAAGGTGCCCCGGATGGGTCACCAGCGCGTTGCCCGCCGCGATGTACGCGGGCGCGCCACTGAGCCGTGCTATGACCTTTTCCCACGCCGCAGCGACGTCGTCCTTCGTAGCACCTTCCGTCCCGGCAATCGGCAAATGTAGAAACTGCGTGTAGATCGCGTTCACAATCAAAACCGACGGTCCCGAGGGATCCTTCTCATAGCCCTTGTATACCGTGTACTGCCGCTCCAGACCGATCAGCTGCGCGCGCAGCAGCTTGGCGTCATCCACGTCCACCAGCGAAGCGCCATCCAGCGGTATCGACGCGAGTTCTTTCTCCCAGCCGCGAATGGTCTCCAGGTCGCGGGCATTTTGCGCCTCCGACGGCGTATCCAGCCGTCCGTCTTCGTTACTGAGGCCCAGGAACGTCGCCGTCAACGGATGCGCCTTCGCCCAATCAAAGGTAATCGCTTTCGCCAGCGCCTGCAGCCGCTCCGTTGTATTCGACGGCGCAGGCATCGCGCCAATCCCCCGGGCCCCCAGCAACACCAACACCAGTAAGCTCACACCAACTCCGCAGCTCCGCGTCATTCCCGGCCACCAAGCCGTCGCAATAGCACTAAATCGCATCGTCGCCTCTCTCCAATGCCCACAGGCGTCTATCCGCCGCCCGGCGGCGACGAGTATACCTTGCCCCGGCGCGCCGCGATTACCCCGCTCCGTTCACACCACTAAGAAATCCCCCAAGGTGCCCGGTCAACCCAACCAACAGCACCGCCAGCGCTTCAATCGGCAGCCGGTAGGCCGGCAAGTAATTTTCTCGATCCCGCCGCGCCTGCCAATGGAT
>Ga0209040_10000345_pt1 | contig 34781 bp, 25 predicted proteins | sample BogFormECP12_OM3_FD_188240 | JGI IMG/M metagenome (GOLD analysis project Ga0209040, IMG submission 188240) | Bog forest soil microbial communities from Calvert Island, British Columbia, Canada - ECP12_OM3 (SPAdes) (version 2) | ecosystem: Environmental > Aquatic > Freshwater > Wetlands > Bog ... | reverse complement strand
CTATCAAGACGAACAAGGAAGGAGATATTACACGGAACAGTGTCTGGTCGGAACCAATCTCAGCGATTCGATGGGGTATTGCATAGGGCACAATGGGATGAAGTAGAGGTAATTCGATGAAACCCAAATATCGTCAAGGCGCGAAGGAACGCGAGAATTTCGAGCGCACGATGACTGCGCTCTTCCGCGTCAAGAAATCAGAATTGAAAGAGAAGCCAAAACCGATACGCAAACAAGATAAACCCGGCAAGGACTAGGGTCTACGTTTTCCTCGTCCCTGTCGTTTACGAGTGGAGTGAGTCAGTTCCATGACCCGTCAGTTCAGCATACGTAAGCCGCTTGCCAGACACTTGGCTCATCGCCAGATGGAACCGATCCGCGTCGTTCAGCGGGTTGTCTTTGGTGGCGCGATTGTTGAACCGGAATACCTGCTCCGCTACATAGCGATCAAGGTGAAATGGCTCAACGGCTACATAGGTGCCGCGCAACCCGCGCTTGAGAAGACTCCAGAAGTTCTCAATCCCCTGAGTGTGAACTTCTCCGCGCACATACTCTTCGATGTGGTTGACAGTCGCGTGTACATAGTCCTTCGCCGCAAGGTGATCGTATGCTGGGAGTCCATCCGTGTAGACAGTAGAGCCCCCTTCGATCTGATTCAGGATTTCATTCAGCAGCGTCTCGCGCTTTAGGTTTGGTACTACCTTGGCACGAACCTGACGGCTTTCACGTTCAAGCATTCCCATCACTACCGCAGTAGTGTCCTTACGGTCAGGACCGTGAACCTTGAGGCGCTTTGCGCGGTGCATCTTTTGCGGCTTTGGGCCTACATGAGTCTCGTCCACTTCAATGGGTCCATTGCCGCCCATTTTGATGAAGCTGCCGGATTGCATGGCCTCACGAATCCTATGGAGCATGAACCATGCAGATTTCTGGGTGATGCCAATAGCCTTGGCGAGTTCGTAACTGCTGATGCCGTTCTTGCAACCTGCCAGCATCCAGACGGCAGTCATCCATTTGTCGAGGCCAATCGGGGAATCCTCAAAGATCGTTCCAACCTTGCCCGTGAACTGCTTCTTGCAGCCATTGCAGAACCAAATTTTGCGGGTCGAAATGAAGGAATGTTCTTCGGAACCGCACCTCGGGCAATCAATCTTTGCATCTGGCCAGCGAAGTTCCATCGCGTAGCGAAATGCGCGGTCAGGGTTAGAGAAGTAAATGATTGCCTGTTGGAGAGTTACAGGCTTTTTGAGTGTGTCTTTCATAAGGCGCTCCATCAATCTAAAAGAAGATTACGCCTTAATTCCTTGTGTGTCAAGTATATTATTACACTGGAAATCATTGATTCTAAGATGGTTCTGGGGATCAGATTTGCTTGAAACAAAGGCCCGGTTGCCATTGCAGCCGGGCCTTTGGGTCTCTATTCGTATTACATCGGGTATGGGGGAAAGGGATCTTGGGCTGGGCAACGGTTAGTTTTTGAAGTAAGGAACCTGCCGCCATTCTATCGGAGGATATATCTTCTCCAATTCGGCGCGAATTTTCGCCTGTTGCTCATCAGCGTTGACAACTCCACTGACTTCTCCATACCTCACCTATGAGGATGACGGCCGTGTGTCCAAACTCAAACCCGAGTGCTCTCACTTACCCGGACTAGACGAAGGGGGCTGGACCGCGAGGCGAAGCGCGGACGGGCCTCCGGCATTATGAGGTCATTAAATTTTGTTGCACCCTGCTTTGGCCGGCTCTGGGCTGAGGATATGGAGCAGGAATGAACCAAGCCACCATGTGTCTGAAAGGTCGGCTTCTGGACGAGCGCTTTCCGGAGTCGACTGGTGCTAGGTCTTCTCACTCATTGAGCGTTGCCACCCTTTAGTTGTCGACAGGGGGAGGCACGTTCTCGAATCGCTAAATTGCACCCTTCCTTTGCCACATAGATCCGACCTAAATTCACGACCTGCGAGGCTTGATCGGATGGAGAAGAGTTTACTTTTCATCACACGTTCATACTCGTATGTTGCGCCGTTAACGACGCCCGATTTTAGATTGTTCCGACCGGATTACGTTCCTGTAACCAATTCCAAAAGGCCAAAAGGAACAATCAGCTATGAGCCTCGATGGATGCCTCTTCCCCATTCTGCGCGTCCTTAGAACCCTCACGGCACGAGCTGTGACAATCTCCGTCGTCAATCGGTTGGCGTTCCGCTGCCTAGTGGTCATGATTGCCGGCTGCGTATTGCTGAGTGCCCAGAATGTCGTGTCGACTGGTTCGCTCAGTGGCCGGGTCACAGACCAGAGCGGAGCTGTGCTTCCGGGAGCATCGGTTGTAGTGCAGAATCTCGCGACCGGTGTGAAGCTCACCGCGAAGACAAACCGCTCCGGACTCTACCGCTTTCCATCGGTCATGCCAGGCTCCTACACCATCACTGCCGATCGCGAAGGGTTCCGCGAAGTCGATGCCCTGGTGCAAGTGCTGGTAGGAAATACCACAGTACAGGACATTAAGATGCAAGTGGGAGCAAGTTCGGAAACGGTGAAGGTAACCGAGGGTCCACTGCTGCGGCCGGCGGAATCATCCACCAGCACGGTAATAGACCGGTCGATGATTGACGACCTTCCGCTCAACGGACGCCGTTACACCAACCTTACGGTTCTGACTCCGAATACCAGCTATGACGGCGACACAGGCCTTGTCAGCATCGCCGGGCAACAGGGCGGAGAAGACTCGGGTTACGCCAATGGCAATGGCTCTAACGCTTTCACTGTCGACGGATCCAATGCGACCAGCAACTACTTCGCCGATATCACTGGTCGTTATCGCATCCCGTATCTTTACGGCGAGAACGCGATCCAGGAGTTTCAGGTCTCGATCAGCCCGTACTCGGCGGTCTATGGTGGGGGAGCCGGCTTCGTCAATTCCGTTACCCGGTCTGGTAGCAATGCGTACCACGGCAGTGCGTTCTACTACAACAGGAACTCCGCGACGGGAGCCAACGACGCCATCGACAAAGCCAACGGCTTCCCGAAACCGCTGGACGAATTGCAGCAGTTCGGCGCCGGACTCGGTGGTCCCATCCTGAAGAACCGTCTGTGGTTCTTTGTGGATTATGAGCAGCAATGGCGAAACAACCCCATTTCAGTCATCAACTCGGCATTAGAGGTGACGCCGGAAAACGAGGATGCTTTCCTGGCTGAGAATTTCGGGATACCGCCCGGCACAACGCTGCCCCCGCCCAACGGCCCCTTGCCCGTACCGAGCAGCGAAAGCGAGCCTGACCCGACCAATCCGGTGTATCTGCAACAGGTATCGAACACTGTGTACGCGTTAAACTCCAATCTCGGCGTCAAAGCAAGACAGGGCAATGATCTGGTATTTACGCCCCGCCTGGACTTTCAACTTAATCCTCGCGATGGATTCTTTCTCAGCTTCAATTACAACCGGTTTAGTTCCCCCGGAGGCGTCATTACCGACCCTACAGTGGGCGATTATGGGAAGGAAATTCTGGCGAATGCCTATGTCCACGCCTTTCTGGCAAGCTTTGGCTGGACGCACACTTTCTCCTCAACGTTGCTGAATGAGTTTCACGCTGGCACCTCGCAAGATAACGAGATCGCGACGCCAACCGGGCTTGCTCCGAACACCCCAACGATCATCCTGGATAGCCCCTCCGCTTTTACTCTGGGAAACGCGCCTTTCTCCATAGGAAGAGTTTTCGAAAGGCAGTATTCTCTGGCTGACCGGGTCGATTACGTGACTGGCAAGCACACCTTCCAGTTCGGTTTTGATTTCAGCCGCGCCTGGGATGCCGATAACAACGATGGCGGCGCGGATCCGAATGCTGCTGTGGACTTCGGGTCCCCGCTTGGTAGTTATGAATTCTCGAATCTGGAGGATTTTGCGCTCGGGACATACAACATCTTCAGCCAGACTGCGGGAAATCCAACGTTTTCGTTTGCTGTTCCCTACTATGGGTTTTACGTGCAGGATTCGTTCCGGGCCTTGCCGCAACTGACTCTGGAAATGGGACTACGCGAAGACTTTCAGGTTTACCCACAGCCTGCGGAGAATCCCGCCTTTCCGCTGACCGGCCAATATCCGAATCAGTTTCTCCGCCTCGCGCCGCGCTTTGGATTTGCCTTTCAGCCCCAGCAGAAGACTGTAATCCGCGGCGGCTTCGGAATGTTCCACACGAACATGAACGGCCTCAACTATCGAAATGCGGTGGTCTCGAATGGTCTGCCATCGCAGGAAACGTCGGTGAGCACAACCTACGACGGAGGTCAGCCGAATCAGCAGACACCGACGTTTCCGCATATTTTGCCTTCCAACGCGCCCTTGTTCGAAACTTCTCCTGACATTTCCCTGGTCTCCCCGCACTTCCGGGCCCCGTATATCTACCAGGCAGGCTTGCAGATTGAGCGCGAAATCATGGAGAACACGACTCTGACCATTGGGGGTATGTGGAACCATGGAGTACATATCATCTCCGGCAGCGCTTACGATCTGAATCTCAATCCATTGCAGGGAACCACGCGCTACGTGGTGTGTCCTCCCAGCGCAACTACGGCCCCCTGCAGTGGGCCCACGCTTACACTGCCGAATATGGACAACGGTCTGCTCACGGAAGGCTATATTAACCCGAACCTTGGCCAGATCAATGAACTGATTAGTCCCGCGCAAAATGTTTACAGCTCCTTCTTCGTGCAATTGCAAAGGCGAATGACCGCGGGGCTTTCTCTGCAACTTTCATACACGTTCGCCAAGAGCTTGATGGAAGACGGCATGGACTTCAATAATCAATTCAACTTCAGCAATACCGATGCTCCCTCGCTGCTTGACCAACGGCATCGGATCAGCTTTGCCGGCGTCTATCAGCCTTCACCGGAAAAATTCACCAGCTCGGAGATCGGCCGCGCGTTACTGTCGCACTGGACCCTGAGCAGTGTGATGGAGTTCTCCTCCGGCCGCCCCTACGCGCCTTTGCTAAGTCCCGCGTGTACCAGTTCGATACTGTCATTCAGTCAATGCGACGGAGCCAATGGAAACCTGAACGATACGGCCTTCAATCAGGACACCGCAAACACCGCGGCGGGCATCAACGGCGGCGGTCCGACGCCGGGGATCGGCCTGAATTCGTTTTACGGCCCCTGGCTCGAAAGAATCGACGTCGGGCTGGCCCGCATGATTCCAATTAAGGAAAACATGCAATTGCAGCTTCAAGTACAGGCGTTCAATCTATTCAACCACGCCAACTACTATGTGCAGAACGGCGACGGGAACAACCCACTGCAGTACAACCCGATCGGAACTAACTGCGGCGACGGCGCAACTCTGAATCAGACCTGCTATCTGGTACCCAACTCGGGAGCCGGCAATTTTGGGACGTTGCAGGAGATTCACCCAGACGGCCTTCCGCGTGTGTTGCAGTTTTCAGCGAAGTTCACGTTCTAGGCCTGCAAGCCGGGTCGAAGGACAACGTGAGACGCATATGAGAATTCTGGTTATCGAAGATGAAGCCAAGACAGCCAAGTTCCTCAAGAAGGGACTTGGAGAAGCGGGCTTCGTCGTCGACGTGGCAGCGGATGGTTTGGACGGGCTGGAGTTGGCACAGGATGTAGAGTTCGATCTGATCATTCTGGATGTAATGCTTCCCAGTCTGGATGGCTGGCAGGTCCTTACCCGCTTGCGCAAGGCAGGCCGGGCTACGCAGGTACTTTTTCTGACCGCACGCGACGCAATACACGAGCGGGTACGCGGATTCGAACTGGGCGCCGACGATTACCTGGTGAAGCCGTTCGCGTTCTCTGAATTGCTGGCGCGCGTGCGATCGCTACTGCGCCGGACGACGACACGCCCGCAAGATACAATCCGCATGGCCGACCTGGAGATCGATCTGTTGCGCCATCGGGCCACACGCGCCGGCCAACGGCTGGATTTGACTTCGAAAGAGTTCCTTCTCTTGTCACTCCTTTTGCGGCGCGCCGGCGAGGTGCTGTCCCGAACACTGATTGCCGAAGCGGTCTGGGACATGAATTTCGACAGCGACACGAATGTGGTGGATGTCAACGTGAGGAGGCTGCGCAGCAAGGTGGACGACCCTTTCGCGCTCAAACTGATCCACACCGTTCGCGGCGCCGGCTATGTTCTGGAAGCCGATTAACAGCCTCGCGCCGGTCTCGCGGCTTTGGAGAACCTTGGCGTTCCGGTTGACAGCCGGGTACGCGCTGGCAGGATTGATTCTGGTGTTCTTCGCCACGGCTAGCCTTTATCTGGTGCTGCTCACGGAATTGGAGAACAGCACAGATTTGTTCCTCGCCGACAAGTTACACGTTCTACGCACCATACTGCGTGAGCGCCCTGACGATTGGGACGCGCTGCGGGAGGAAGTCGAGTTGGAATCGGCTGCGCGGCGATACGAACAGTTCTATATTCGTCTGCTGGATGGGCGAAACACACCGCTATTGACGACGCCTGGTATGGCGGAAGAATTGGACCTTTCGCAATTCGCCAGCCAAACACAAAGCCGTCTGGACCCCGCTATTCCCATGAAGGGAAGACACGGACAAGCCTTTCGAGTTACCACCGCGGTGGCTCCGGTCGGCTCCCCTCCCACTCACACTATTACCATTCAGATTGCGATCGATGTCTCGCAGAAAGAAGAATTTCTAGCGCGTTTTCGGCTCTGGTTCTGGGTGATCCTGCTCGGGACGTTGGTCATCTTCCCGTTGGTCGGTTACCAGATCGCGCGTCAAGGCATTCGGCCCGTGGAAGAAATGGCGGCAACAGCGCGCCGCATCACTTCGACGCACTTCGGGGAGCGTATTCTCGCGGAAGGTTATCCATTCGAGCTGGCATCCCTGGCCGGCACGTTCAACAAAATGCTGGATCGCCTGGAAGATTCCTTCGAAAGGATTTCCAGATTCTCCGCCGATATTGCGCATGACCTGCGCACGCCGGTGAATAACATCCGCGGCGAAGCCGAAGTTGCGCTGGCCCGCGCCCGAACCATCGACGAATACCGCGATGCGCTCGAGTCTTCCCTGGAGGAAGCCGTGCGCCTGTCGGATCTCATCGGCAACCTCCTGTTCCTGGCTCGCACAGAGAGCCCATTGACGCATTTGCGTCGCGAACGCGTGGATGTATCCGAATTGCTGGCTAGTGTGCGGGAATACTACGAAGCTTCTGCCGCGGACGGCGGAATCTCGCTGACCACGAGGTCGAGCGATGAGCCGGTGATCGCTGAACTGGATCGCACGCTGGTGCAGCGGGCGGTGGGAAACCTGGTTTCGAATGCCGTGGCGCACACGCCAGCGGGCGGATCGGTCGTGCTGGCGACCAGCACCGAAAGCGCCACGATACGTATCGAAGTCACCGATACCGGCGTTGGCATTCCACCGGAAGCGTTGCCGCGGGTGTTCGATCGTTTTTTCCGTGTGGATCCGTCGCGTTCTCAAGCTTCAGGCGGCACGGGCTTGGGGCTGGCGATTGTCCAGGGCATCATTCTGCTTCATGGCGGCAAAGTAGAAATCTCCAGCCAACCGGGGCACGGTACCCGGGTCACGCTCCGCATGCCCGTTTCCGCCGCAACATAGCCAAAAGTGTAAACCCTATGTCATGCCTGTGTCGGCTTCGTGCCCCTAGACTTACTCCGCTGGTGCAGAACTCGGTTTGCGCCATGCCTCTTTTCGGATTGAGGAGCAGGAGTACCCGCTTCGCGAGCCAAGGCGACGACGGGCGGAAGTAACTCGCCGTGCGAGTTTTCCGCCTGGATATCGATCACGCCGCACCTCAGTTGTCTATTGTGTGGAAGACTGAGCGCGGGTCTAAGGCAAGAAGAATGCGATCAACACACTCCTCCGCGCTGAGGACAACCGTTTCCAAGCGGACATCCGGTGCTTCCGGGACCTCATATTTGCTGTCGATACCGGTGAAGTTGACCAATTCTCCGCGCCGCGCTTTGGCATACAGTCCCTTCGGGTCGCGGCGCTCGCACTCTTCGAGCGGCGTGTCGACAAAGATTTCCAGAAATTCTTGAGGTTCAAAGCGCGAACGGGCGATTTCCCGCTCTGCACGATATGGGCTGATGAACGAAACGATCACTACGATCCCCGCATCCACAAGCAGCTTGGAAACCTCAGTTACGCGGCGAATATTCTCCACCCGGTCGGCCTCAGAGAATCCGAGGTCTCTGTTTAGGCCGTGGCGAATGTTGTCGCCATCCAGCACATACGTGTGCCGTCCGGCTGCAAAGAGCCGCTTTTCAAGAAGGTTCGCAATGGTGGACTTTCCCGCTCCGGAAAGCCCCGTGAACCAGATACAAACGGGTTTCTGAAGCTTTTGCCTGGAGCGGACCTCCTTATTGATATCCATAGCTTGCCAACGGATATTCGCTGCCCTGCGCAGAGCGAAGTCGATCATCCCACCGGCAACCGTCTGGTTGCTGAGCCGGTCCACTAAAATGAAACTGCCCAGCCGCCGGCATCGGTCGAACGGTTCAAACGGCACCAGCCGGTCGAGCGAGAGATTGACAACCCCAATTTCGTTCAAATCCAAATATCGTGCCGCCAGACGCGTTCCGAGTTTCACATCGACCTGATACTTGATCGCGGTAATTATCGCCACGGCATAGCAGGTGTGAAGATGGAACAGATACGAGCGTCCCGCCACCAGGTGTTGTTGCGAGAGACACAGAACTCTGGCTTCAAACTGGTCGCTGAGTCCGGCGGGGTCAGAAGCGGACGCGATCAAATCCCCGCGTGTGATGTCGATCTCATCTTCCAGACAAATCGTGATGGACTCTCCGTCTGAGGCTTTGCACTGCTCCGCCTGCCCGATAACAATCGAGCGAACTCTTGTCTCCATGCCGCCGGGCATGACCTGTACGCGATCGCCCACGCTGACGGTTCCCCTGGCGACGCGTCCGCAATATCCGCGAAAATCCTGGGTTGGCCGGTTCACCAACTGCACTGCCATGCGAAACGCCACATCCGTCGCGCCGCGAGTCACGTCTATCTTTTCGAGATAACCCAACAGACTTGGACCCGTGTACCAGCGTGATGCGGAGCTGCGCTCGGTGACGTTATCGCCGCGCAAGGCGGAAACGGGTATCGCTTGAAAGGATTCGAATCCAAGCGCGCTCACCAGCGGCTGGAACTCATCGGCAATCTGCAGAACGACGGCTTCGTCCCAGTCCACCAGATCCATTTTATTTATCGCCATCACCAGATGCCGGATACCTAGCATGGAGACGATCCTCGCGTGGCGATGCGTTTGAGTCAGCAGCCCCTTCCTCGCATTCACCACCAGCACCGCCAGCTCCGAAGTAGAGGCACCAGTAGCCATATTGCGCGTGTATTGCTCGTGGCCCGGGGTATCAGCCACCATAAAGTGCCGGCGTGGGGTGCTGAAGAAGCGATAAGCGACATCGATGGTGATGCTTTGTTCGCGTTCTGCCTGCAGGCCGTCGAGGAGCAGTGCCAAATCGATTGCATCGCCCTGCGTTCCATGCCGCAAGGAGTCCTTGGCCAGCGCTGAGAGCTGATCTTCGAACACTTGCTTCGATTCCCACAACAACCTTCCGATCAGCGTCGATTTGCCATCGTCGACGCTGCCGCAGGTCATGAAGCGCAGCGTGTCACGCATCAAAAATAACCTTCCTCCTTTTTTCGTTCCATGGAAGCAACTTGGTCGTAATCGATGAGCCTGCCCTGGCGCTCCGAAGTTCGCGCGCTCTGTGTCTCCCTGACGATTTCGCTGACCGTGGTGGCCGTGCTTTCAATCGCAGCGCTGAGTGGATAGCATCCAAGGGTCCTGAACCGCACGACGCGCATCTCTGGCGTCTCTCCTGGATTCAGCGGAAATCGGTTGTCATCCACCATGATCCATTGCCCAGAGCGCCTGACCACAGGCCTGGCAGCGGCAAAGTACAATGGCACGACGGGAATCATTTCCTCGGCGATGTACTGCCAGATGTCGGGCTCGGTCCAGTTAGACAGCGGAAACACCCGGATTGTCTCTCCGGGCTGAATGCGGGCGTTGTAAAGATTCCAGAGCTCCGGCCTTTGCAGTTTCGGGTCCCACCTGTGGCCAGCCGATCGAAAGGAGAATATCCTCTCCTTTGCGCGCGATTTTTCCTCATCGCGCCTCGCGCCGCCCATGATGATGTCAAAACCCCACGCATCGAGGGCCTGTTTCAACGCTTCAGTTTTCATCATTGCGGTGTAACGCTCGGAGTCACACGTGAACGGGCTCACACCCTCGGCTAGCCGCTGTTGATTGGTGTGCACCAGAAGCTTCATTCCGGTTTCGGCAGAGATCCGGTCGCGGAATACTATCATGTCGCGGAATTTCCACGTCGTATCTATGTGAAGAAGCGGAATTGGAGGCACTGCCGGCCAGAATGCCTTTCGCGCCAGGTGCAACATGACGGAGGAGTCCTTGCCGATCGAATACATCATGACTGGCTTATTTGCCAGAGCGATCGTCTCACGGATGATCTCGATGGATTCCGATTCGAGACTCCTAGGATAGCTGGTCATAGGTAATCGCGTAAGATCTCGGGGACTTTGCGTTTGAGGCGTGACAAAAAGCCCCCTCCCCGGTTATCGGGGAGAGGGCCGATGCAATCGGAACGTGTTTTACTCGTCCCCGTCGTCGCCGATGGGTGCCGGGTTGTTGAAGTCGCTCGGGGGGCGTACCGTCTTCTCGCCGGGATAAGGCCGCTTAAACCCGGTGGACATGTACCAGTTCAGATGGTTGACGGTATCCGGGTCTTCGGAGTCGGGCTTGGTCAGTTTGCCGGCGAAGATCTGCGTCTTCTTCTGGAGCCAAGCCGCCCTCAGGGCCTTGACCGTAGCGCTGTCCGCTTTGTTGGCTACGCTCGCCGTGACGCCCTGGTCGAGCGGAACCTGGTTCTTCACGTGCGTCCACGGCTTGAAGCTGGCCGCGGGCGGCGCGCCGTCGACGAAAGCCGTCCTCATCGGCGACGCCACGAGGTCGAACTGGTTCATGGGCGGCAGACCGAGGATTTGTTCGATCGTCCGAGTCATGTTGACCTGCGTGTAGTAGGTGTGGTCGGCAGGTCCGTCTTGCACGGCGTATGGGCTGATGACATAGCCTGGGCTGCGATGACCGTCGACGTGGTCGACGCCGTTCTGCGCGTCGTCTTCCGACACAAAGATCGCCGACGAGGACCACACGTTGCTGTGGCTGATGTAGTCGATAATGCGCCCAACGGCCAGGTCGTTATCGGCCTGTTCGGCGTCCGAGTTTGGCGGGCCTCCCGTGTGGTCGTCCATTACCCATAGGATGCTCAACGCGGGCACCGTACCGGCCGCCACGTCACTCTTGAAGTCCTGCACCCACAGATCGACGCGGAACTGGTCCGGGATGCCCAGATCAAACTGCGGGAAGTTCGTGATGAGGTGGTCATACACGGCCGGGAGAGAGGACTCTGCCTGGACCGTGTTCTGATAGTACAGCGTCTTCTCGCCCTGGATCCCAGGAGCTGCGCAACCAGGCCCCCCCTCGAAGCACTGCGAGTCGGCGTAGAACTGGCTCCAGCTCGGCTCGCTGGTCGACCCGTTCGGCTGTTTGAATGTATCGTTCTCGACGTATTCGCCGTAGATCTTCACCGACAGACCGGCGGCCGCCGCTTCCGAGAACAGGAAGCCCTTGCTCTGATAGGCGAGTGCATCGCCGGCGTTCCCGCCTGGATAACTGCGGTTCCAGTCAGGCGACTGGATGTCGTCGGCGTAGGGCGCCAGGCCCTCGATGAGCCATTGGTGACCGTCAGCCGACTGGCGGCTCGGGTTGTAGTAATTGTCTAAGAGCGGGAAACGCTTCACCAGCTGGTGCGCGTTTGGCGTGTCTTTGCCGCCGAACACCGCCAACGAGGGGTCGCCATCGCCGGCGGCCACGTCGCCCAGGACCTGGTCATAGGTGCGGTTTTCACGGACGATCAGGAACACGTGCTTGATCGTCGAGGGTTCTCCGATCTTGTTCGGGATTGCGACCGGATTGGTATCCGGACTGCCACCGGCTGCAGAGTTGATATTTTGCGTCAGATCCCAGTGGTTGTTCTCGAAAACCTGCTTCGTCCACGTCTTCAAGGTCCCGCTATTCGGCACGGGGACGATGCTGACGGTGCCATTGTCCTGGTGAGTGTTGTAGCCGGTGACGCCGTGGTCGGTCTCGAATGAAAAACGCGTGCCGACGCCCTTGTCGTTGGCAACGACGAGCACGTTATCAGTCTCGTCCAGCACGACCGAGGCCGGCGCATAGGCTACCGGGATCATGCCCATGACGGGATTCTTTGCGCCGCTGCTGAGGTTAACCACCCCGACCGCGTTGGCATTGTAAAGCGCGACGTAGGCAACGCCTTTCTTGGCATCGACCGCAATCGAGTTGGGGGCGGCGCCATAGGCCGGTTGGCCCTCGCCGGGCACTCCGATCGGCAGGCCAAGGTTGATCGTCCACGCCACCATGTTGGTGTCCGTGTCGATGACCGAGATGCTGTCGCTATAGGTATTGGCGACCAACAGGTACTTCCCGTAGAACGCCATCCCGGTCGGGTGCAGACCGGTCGAGATGGTAGCGGTGACCTTCAGCGAGGCCAGATCAACGACAGAAACGGTACCGGTGACCGCGGCGCCAACCACCTGGTCGGCGACGATTTCAGTGCCGGCGGAGTTGATCTGGAAGTCGCTCTCCAAGGCGGCTCGGCCACCCTCGTTGCTGACGTAGGCGGTCGTGCCGTTGCTGTCGATCACAATACTGTGCGGCGCGTTGCCTACGCGGATCTGCTTAACCAGCTTCGGCGGGTTCGCGGTCAGGTCGATCCTGGCGAGCGTATTGTTCTGGTTCAGCAGAGCGTAGGCGCTCTTGCCATCCTTTGAGAACGAGACGCCGCCGGGATAAGACGTGTAGGAAGTATAGAACGAGCCGCAGGGATTGGCGTAAGAGGCCGGGGGGCTGTTCGGAAAGCACTTGATGAAGGAATTGTTCGGCGGCACGCTGACCTGGGCGTCGTCGGTCAGCAAGCCCTCTTCATCAACCTTGGCGATGGTGACATTGCTGCTGTCCTGGCTGAACACCAGGTACTTGCCGTCCGCCGAATAGGCTATGCCGTTATAGCTGCCGCTCGAATCCTGTCCGAGCGTGATGTAGTCCTGCAGGACATCGCCGGTCTGAGTGTCGAACACCTCGACGGCTTCCGACGCGCCCAGGGTCAGGACGGCGGCGGTATGGGTCTTAGCATTGGGGTTCAGCGCGACGGCCTTCGCGCGGACCCGGATGCCGAGGTCGACTTGCTTGCCGGCTGGGGTGATGACCTGGCCATCGCTCACGACCCACGAGCCGTTCGGCTGCGGGCCGGTGACGTAGGTCGGGAACGGCTTGGACTGACCAAACAACGCCGGAACGGTTAGCCCCGTCGCCAGCAGGCCGGCGAGCGGACGCAGACGGTTGCTCCTCGAATTATTTCGAGAATTCTTTCGAGAGTCACTTCGAGACGCTTTTCGGGACATGTATCGCTCTCCTTGGATTTTTTCATCAATCAACCGGGATCGGCCGTGCGACATCGGGGTGCATATGCAACCAGCGCCCCTGCACAACAGCAGCCACCGAACTGTGCCGCCGAAATCAAGCTACAGGCGTGAGAAGGACGGCAGCATGACACCTGCATTACAGTTTTGTCACCCTGCGCCGGGGGCAACTTTACAGACGACCCGATAACCGTCGGGTAAATTTTCGTTACATCGGCTGAAGTTTTTCTAGCGGATGTGGCGCGCGCAGCTCCACGTTAAGCGGAGTCTGTTTCGTGGACGTGGTCTTCGTGTCTTTCCGGTAAGGTGGGTTGCTTCAGCCCAATCACGATCGGGCGATACCCGCGTGTAGGGCCTGTTAACAGGCCCCTGGTTCCGACCCGGCGTCGACGAGCGCGCGCAGGGGCCCAAGCCAAGGTTCGTAGCGTCGCCAGCGCCCGACGGAGCTGCGAAAGATCGGCTGCCGGGCCTGCCACTTGCTGGGGGTGTTCACAGCTCGCGGATTGGATTCGGGGCGCAGGCACGCGTCGTGCCACGCCAGGCCGCACGCCGCGATGATCCGCCGGATCACTGATTCGGGCGCGCGGGTCAGCTCCTCGTAATCGACCTCGATGAAGCGATCCGCCGGCAGCACGCTCCGCCAATGGTCCATGAGCCGCTGGTAGCTGCGGAAATACGCGACCAGTTCGGCGCCTCCGGTCGGAAACGCCAGGCCCGGATGGAAATGAGTTTGATGGATCGACAGGGCCGTGTCGACTGCAGCGCGGCGGCAATGGATCATGATTGCGCGCGGGAATGCCACGTGGATCAGCCCGGCCCAGAGGAAGTTGAACGGCATCTTGTCGGTCACTCGCGCCGCCCTCGGGGCGATCGCGCGCAGCACGCCGAGATAGTCTGCCGCCGCCTTGGCGAGGAACGGCATCTCGGTCCCGGCCGCGCCGGAGCGGTGCCACGCCGCCCCGTGCTGGTTCCAGAAATGCAATTCGCCGCCGGCTCCTGCCTCCGGATGGATGGAGACAATCTGCTCGACGAGAGTTGTGCCGGACCGCGGCATGCCGATGATCAGCACCGGTGTCGCATCGGAGTTGCCGAGTTCGGGCGCCCGCGCGATCAATTCGGGCGTGCAGCGGTCAATCAGGCGGTCGATCTCGGTGGAGAAGGCGACCGAGTCGAACGGCACAGAGCCCCGGCGCACGGCGTCTGCGGCGTCGAAATGCTGCATGGCCAAGGCGTAGCCGCCGAGATCCTCCGCCGCCTTGCCGATCGCGAGGTGAAGCCGCAAGCACTGCGCTGCTTCCAGCCCCGGCGTGGCGAGGGCGGCTTCCATCCGTTGAAGCAGACCGTTGTCGTCGCTCGTGACGGGGCGACACCGGACCAGATCGTAGTAGCTTCCCGCCAGCAGCGGCGCGATCTCGATCGCGCGTTGGAAGCATTCGCGGGCCTCGTCGAAACGGCCGAACTCAGAGAGCAGATTGCCCAGCAGATCATGCGCCATGGCGTTCCTCGGATCGACCGCCAGTGTCCGTCGCAGCACCTGTTCGGCTTCCTGATTGCGATCCTCGGTCAGCAGCGCCCGCGCCATGCCAAGGCGGCCGAAGCTGCTCTTACCTCCGGTCGCCGCCGCGCGGCGGAAACAGCCGATCGCCTCGTCGCGATGGCCCAGTGTGTAGACCAGGGCGCCGGCGCGGAACCACGCCTCGGTCAGGGATGGGAGCAGCTGAGTGGCGCGGTCGTACGCAACGATTGCCCCGCCGATATCGCCCAGCTTTTCCAAGGCGATTCCCAGGCGGAAATATGCATCGGTGTAGCGTGGGTTGCTGGCAATGGCCCGCTGCAATGCCGCGATGGCATCCGATACGCGGCCGACCTCGAGGCAGGCGAGGCCGAGATCGTGCTGGATGATGGGATTGAACGGCTCCAGCCGCGCTGCGTCGCGCAACGGCGCGATCGCATCGACTGGTCGCCCGGCCCTGAGCAACTTAGTGGCCAACGCAAGCAGAGGCGCCACCTGCTGGGGCGCTGCTGGGAGTGGAGATCGGGGCATTGCGCGAACCTCGCGTGGGAGCTGTAGCGCGGGAACATTGGCAATGGTCACGGAGCAGCTATCCCGGTCCAGTCTAATACCACGTACTCGCTCAAGAGTGGCGCAGTATTTCTCCCGGGAATCGACCAGGCGGATTGAGCAAAAAACCAAAGCGCCGCAGCTGAACGGCGGCGCTTGGAGAGTAAGGTCGGCGATGCGCTACGCGAGTGTCGTCTCCGCTACGCCGACCTTGTCGTACCAGGAATGGGCGGCCTTGAGAGCCTGGTTTACATTTTCGATATTCTCGACGCCCTTGGTGTTGAGCCAATCCTCGAAGGCCTTCGCGCCCTGCTTGGCGTAGACCGCGATGCCGTCTTTCCAGGTTGCGCGCCCGCAGAGAACACCGTTGAAGGTGGTGCCGCTTTCTGCGGCGAGCTCCAGAGTCTCAATGAAGACCGGGTTGCTGACTCCCGCCGAGAGATAGATGAAGGGCTTGTGCGTCGAAGATGCCGCGATGCGGAAGTGCTCCAGTGCCTCGGCACGCGTGTAGGCTTCCTCGCCCTTGAAAGCGCGGGTGCCGGAGACAAATTCCATTTCAATGGGGACTTCGACTTTGAGCACATCGACGCCATAGCGCTCTTTGCCAAACTCTTCCATGGAGCCGGTCACAACGTCGGGTTTGCGCTTCGCATAGCCGATGCCCTTTTCGCCTTCGCCGTGGACGTCGTAGCCGACCATCTCAAGGAAAAAGGGGATGTCGTGCGCACGGCACTCGTCGCCGATGCGCTCCACCCAGGCGTGCTTCAGATCGTTGACGGGCGTCTTTTCAAAAGGGGTGTAGTAGAGCAAAATCTTGATGCAGTCTGCGCCCGCTTCCTTGAGGCGGCGTACTGACCAGAGATCGAGCAGATCGGGCAGGCGGCCGGGCGTGGCGGCGTCGTAGCCGGTCTTCTCGTAGGCCAGCAGCAGGCCCTTGCCGTGGCGGCGCTTGGAGGCCGGAAGGCCATACTCGGGATCGAGCAGGATGGCCGAGGCGTGCTGCGTGAGCACTTCGGCGACCAGCTCCTTGAACTCGACGAGAGCCGAATCGGGCATCTCGGCGACGCCCTTTTCCTTGGCCAGCGATTTCTTGAGCGAGCCGCGCTGATCCATGGCAGCGGCTGCAATCACGCCGCGCTTGTCGGACACGGCCTTCAATCCTTCTAGTTTTCCAGGGGTCAGCTTTATGGACATTGTTTTTCTCCTGCTCCTTGCTGATTGATTCGCGCCGATGGATGGATCGCGGCGCTGGTTTGAAAACGGGTTCTCGCCGAGGCGGTTGGTCGTCGCGGGAAACTGCGTTCCCTTGCATTCTACCCGAGGCTGATCGATCGCGGGGCCCGGGTTTGTTCACCTCGTTAGATTGGCCGGCGTCGCGAAGAGTCGCGGCGAAATCAGGCCCTATTTCGCCGCCACGTTGGCGATGGCTTTGCGCTGTTCCTCCAGCAACTGGCGAATGCCGGTTTCGGCAAGATCCATCATCTCAAGCATGCGGTTGCGCGGAAAGGGTGTGCGCTCGGCCGTGGCCTGCACTTCCACCAGGCCGCCGTCCTCGGTCATGACGACGTTCATGTCGACCTCAGCCTGCGAGTCCTCTTCGTAGGCCAGGTCGAGCAGGACGTTGTCCTCGATGATGCCGACGCTGGTCGCGGCCACCAGTTGCCTGAGCGGCGATGTCTTCAGCGCGCCGGTCGCCACCATGCGATTGAGGGCGATGGAAAGCGCGGCGCAGGCTCCGGTAATGGCCGCCGTGCGCGTGCCGCCATCGGCCTGGAGCACGTCGCAGTCGAGGATGACGGTGCGTTCGCCGAGCGCCTGCATGTCAATGACGGCGCGCAGCGAGCGCCCGATGAGCCGCTGGATCTCATGGGTACGGCCACCGACCTTGCCGCGTTCCGATTCGCGCGGCGTGCGGGTAAGCGTGGCGCGGGGGAGCATGCCATATTCGGCGGTGACCCAGCCCCGGCCACTATTGCGCAGCCAGGTGGGGACTCCCTGCTCGACGGTGGCATTGCACAGCACGCGGGTATTGCCAACTTCGATCAGGACAGAGCCTTCGGCCGTGGCGACATAGCCGGGGGTGAGATGGACGGCGCGGAGTTGTGAGGGAGTGCGGCCTTCGGCGCGAAAGAATTTTTGTGTGGTTTCCATCGATGCTCATTGTACGGGTTTGGGACTCTGGGGGATGGGCGCTGGAAGGAAGAGTTTCAATTCGGGATTGGGCGGGACGAGTTCCGAAGTGGGACTGGCGCGGACTGATCGTTTATTTTCAGCGGTTTATGGGGTGTGGTCGCGGGACTATTGTTCCACTTTGGGACAGATGGGGCATGGCGGGCTCGTTAAGTGATTTATTTTCCTTTGCTTGCGTAGTGAAGTCCGATTTGGCACGCAACGTGTATTAGAGGCAGACAAGGAAGGCAGCCGCGACACTCCAAGGCTGCGGCTGGCTTCCCGGACTTCAAAGACATCCATGCAGGAGAAGCAAATGCAAGGTTTGGTGAAGGCTCCGGCGCGCATCAAGAAATTTGTTCCCCATTCCAGCGGGACCAGCCCCGATCTGAAGGCGGTCCGGGTTGGCGCTACAGTCCCGGTACTCAAGCCGGAAGGCTTTGACCAGCTGGCCCACGATGCGCGCAACGTTTTGTCCGCGCTGAAGCTCTACGGCGATCTATTGGCCGAGCCTGGGGTTTTGACTGCGTCCCACGGTCACTATGCACAGGAGCTACAGGCGGTCACCGATATCGCGGTGCGCCTGATGGAACGGCTTGCGGCTCCACGACGGATGCGGTCGCGGCGACCCGCACCAGTGAGTGCTCTCGGTGGCTCGCCCGGAGAGGCGGGAGGAGACGCCGCGCGACACGAGATTTCTGGTCCGGTTTATCCGTGGTCGCGGGAGGGGAGTGACGATCTTGGCCGGGAGTTGCTGGCCATGCGACCCCTGTTGGCAGCGATTGCGGGTCCGCGGATCGAGCTGGAGATTGAATCCCTGCCGTGCGTGGGGCGTAGTGGTCTGTCGAGCGAAGACCTGACCCGCGCGCTGATGAACCTGGTGCGCAACGCCTCCGAAGCGATGCCCGAGGGTGGGAAGCTTCGCATCACGGCGCAGTATGGCAACGGACTCAGCTTTGTCGATGTAGAGCAGGTTCCGGATGTGAGGCCGCGCAGTGTGGTGATTACCGTCGAAGACAGCGGGCCGGGGATTCCGGAGGGCCTGCGCGAACAGGTCTTTACCGCAGGCTTCACGACGCGGGAATCGGCCCGGAACTGGCCTGGCGCGCAGCATCGCGGGCATGGCCTGAGCATCGTTCGCGAATTGATTGAGGCGGCGGGCGGCACGGCGCGGGTCTCCTCCTTTTCTTGCGGAGCGCGCTTTGAACTGGAGGTGCCTATTACTTCCGGCATGTGCAAAATCACAGACAACCGCGGATTGGTGGCTGACGCGGGGGCGAGAGGGTGCATAGAATGCCGGTAACAGTCCCACAAATAAGACTTATGACGAATTACGCCCACCCCTCAGAACGTTCGGGAAGGCTACATGTCCTGATCGTCGACGAAGACGCTGCGGTACGCTCGGCATGCTGTGAGATCGCCGCCGGCCATGGATTTGCGCCGCACGGCATCGACAATCTTGCCACTGCCCGGAACCTGCTGCGCGGCAACAGCGTCGACATTCTTCTCCTCGACCTCAAATCGCCGGCTGGGCCGGGTCTTGAGCTGCTGGAGGAGGTGAAGATGCTGCACCCGGAAATCGCGGTCATCGTGATGACAGCTTTCGCGACTGTCAGCTCGGCGGTCGAGGCGATGCGTATGGGTGCGACAGATTATCTTACAAAGCCTTTTGCGTTGAATGAGTTTGCGGCGGTGCTGCAGGGCGCGGCAGAGCGCCGGACGGTCGATGTGGCCAGCCGACAGCTGCGCGACAAGCTGCGCACGCAGCAGGGGTTGGGGAACATTATCGGTAGCAGCGGAGAGATGGAGAAGCTGTATCGCATCCTCTCCAAGGTCGCGCAAACCAGCCATCCGGTGTTGATCCTGGGAGAAAGCGGGACGGGAAAGGAGCTGGTGGCGCGATCGATTCACGCCAACGGTCCGAACGCGGCGAAGCCGTTTCTACCCGTCGATTGTGGATCGTTGGTTCCGACGCTGATCGAAAGCGAGTTGTTCGGCTATGTAAAAGGCGCGTTCACTGGCGCAAACCGGTCGAAGGATGGCTTGCTGACTTCGGCCGACGGTGGAACGGTGTTTCTCGATGAGATCGGCGAACTGCCGCTGGACCTGCAGGCGAAGCTGTTGCGAGCCCTTCAAGAGAAAGAAATTCGCCCGGTGGGAGCAACGCACCGCATTCCCATCAGGGTGCGCATCCTGGCAGCCACGAATCGGGATTTAGCCACGATGGTCGAGCAAGGGCGCTTTCGCAAAGATCTTTATTACCGACTCAACGTCGTCAGCCTGCGCATTCCGCCCCTGCGCGACCGGCGCGAGGACATTCCTCTGCTGGCGGCTCACTTCCTGGATCGCATGGCGAATCATGGCGGACAAAAGCGCATGTTGAGCGACGACGCTCTCCGCACCATGACTGAATACTCGTGGCCGGGCAATGTACGCGAGCTTGAAAACTCGGTCGAGCGGGCGTGTGCTCTTTCCTCGGGGCCGATCCTGCACACGGGCGATCTGCCGACGCAGTTGCAGGACTTCCATTTGCACGCCCACCGGACGGTTTTGCCTCCGGCAAACGACGCGCCCAGGCAACAGAGAACAAGTGCGGTGACGCCGCTGGCCGAGCTTGAGCGGCAGGCGATTCTGGACACGCTGCGGCAGCTCAAAGGCGACAAGCTCACCGCCGCGAAGCTGCTGGGCATTGGCAAGACAACGCTCTACCGCAAGCTGAAGGAATACGGCATCGGCGAGTCTGTCGCAGGACTCTGACGATACGGAGGAAGTCAGCATTACACATTCGCACGACGCAAACAATGCACAGGATCAGGAGACCACCATGCCGCAAAACATTTCTGATGATCACCGCCATTGCCGGCGCCGAGAATTGCGCCGCGGTCGTGTCCAAACAATTTGGATTGACTGTCGAGACTGCTGCCAGCCGTAAAGAAGGGGTGGCCGCCCTGCGACGCCGCGAATTCGCGCTGGTGGTGCTGGACGAGTCTCTGGTCGACTCCAGAGACGACGGCGCAGATTCATTACTCAAGTACGCGGGTCTCGCGATTCCGCTCGAAATCAACTTTGCCATTTCCGGATGCGGCCGCCTGGTCCGTGAAATACGCGCAGCGCTCCTGCGGCGAGAGCGCGAGCATGAGTTGGCCCTGCGCGCCGCCGCAACTACTATTCAGAGCGATCTGCGCGATACAGTGGCTGGTTTACTATTGCAGTCCCAGTTAGCTCTGGCTGAACCAGCTCTCTCGCCACAGCTGGCGGAGAAGTTGAGATTGGTTGCCGAGCTTGCTACCAATCTGCGCCAGAGGTTGGATCTGACACCGCAGCAAGCTACGCAAATTCGACAGCACCGAACCCAGCCTGTGGCCGTTCACCCGGCTTAGTGAATCGTGCGCATCTTGCGCTGCATATAGTCCATGAGCAGATATTCGCCGAGAGTGTCGGGAGTGGTGAAATAGGCTTTGCCGCGGCACATCTCCGAGACTTTGTGGACAAACTGCACGAGGCCGGGATCGGAGGCAAGCATAAAAGTATTGATCATTACGCCGGAACGCTTGCAGCGCGCGACCTCTTCGAGCGTTTCGCTCACCACCAATGGGTCGAGGCCGAAGGCGTTCTTATAGATTCGTCCATCGCTCAGCGTCAGCGCCGAAGGCTTGCCGTCAGTGATCATGACGATCTGCTTCATGTCCTTGCGTTGCGCCTTCAGGATGCGCTGGGCCACGCGCAGCCCCTCGCGCGTGTTGGTGTAATACGGTCCCACTTTGACCCGGGCCAGTTGAGAAATAGGAATTTCCTCCGCGGAATCGTGAAAGAGGACGAGCGACAGCGAATCTCCCGGATACTGCGTGCGGATGAGATGGGATAGCGCCATGGCGACCTTTTTCGCCGGAGTAAACCGGTCTTCGCCGTAAAGGATCATGGAATGCGAGCAATCGAGCATCACGACCGTCGCGCACGAGCTTTGATATTCACACTGATGAACCTGAAGGTCGCGGTATTCGATATTGAGAGGCAGAGTGAGCCCTTCGCGAGCGATGGCGGAGGCCAGCGTGGCCGGCGCATCCAGATTCAGCGTATCGCCGAATTCATAATTTCGAGACGCGCCGCTGGTTTCGATGCCGGTGGCCCAGTGTCGCGTGTCATGCCGTCCATAGCTCGATTTGCCGAATGATCCGAGGAGATCGCGGAGGGTTTTGTAGCCGAGGAAATCCAGGCTCTTGTCTGTGACCTCGAAGCGAGCCTCCTGCTGCGCGTCGCCCACTTGTCCGTTAGCCTGCGAACGGGCGGTGGAGATGAAGTTCTCCTGTTCCAGCCGGTTTAACAGCTTTTCAATCAGCTCGTCGAGCTTCCCCTCCTCGGCCAGCGCGTCCAGGACCTCCTGCATCTTCTCGTCGAGGAAGTCTCCCGATTCGAGTGCGCGGCGCAACGCCTCGCGCAGATCGTCGAGGGTATGATCGAGTTCCTGAAACTGCAAGAACGGATTCTGGAAGCCAGAATCAAGCAGGTAGTCGGAGAGCGCCTGGAGCAGGTCTTCCAAGCTCATCTCCGATGCCAGTTCGCCCGTGTATTTGGTGTACCGAACCCGCTTCATGGCTGCCTCAAGGTTAGTTCAGGCCGCTGCGGCGGGAACGCCGCGGCTGCCACTCTTCATATTCGGATTCAGCACCGGCGCGTTCCTGCCGAGGAGGCTGCGGCTTCTTCTGCGCTACGAAGGCGCGCTCCTCGCTGCGGCTCAAACGCCGATGCGCGCACATGCCTTCGAGCAGAAACTCGGCGGCCGCAATCAATCGCTCCGGAGCGTCAGATGCTTTCACACCCACGGCCGAGAGCTTCTCAAAGAGACCCTGAATCTGCCGAAGCTCTTCAAGTGTGGCCTTGGCCGGCTGGCTATCTTCGATTTTGGTTGTGCCGCCCAGGTTGAACCATTGTTCGATTTGCTGAGTATTCGTGGATTCGAAATACTTATCGAAGACCTTGCCGATCGCAGTCCGGACCACTTCCTTCACTACTGTGTCCGCGCCGCGCATTTCGCCCTCGTATTCTAGTTCCAGTTTCCCGGTGATTCCGGGCAGTGCGGCGTAAATGTCGCCGACGCGAGGCAGGACTACTGTCTCGCCGTGGAGCAGCGCGCGTCTCTCCGCATTGGACACGACCAGCTCTAGGGTAGCGATGGGCAGGCGCTGGCTCACACCGCTGCGCTTGTCCACGCGTTTGTCTTCGCGCGCGGAAAACGCCACCTGCTCCACGATCTCTCGTAAATATTGCGGAATTTCGAGGGCGGCGAAATTCCGTTCGGTCCATGCTTCCTGGGTGGTGATGGCCAAGCCTTCTTCGATATTTTCGGCATAGTGGGTGCGAATCTCAGATCCGATACGGTCCTTGAGCGGCGTGACGATTTTGCCGCGCGCTGTGTAGTCCTCGGGATTGGCGCTAAAGACGAGCGCGACGTCGAGTTCCAGGCGGACGGGATAGCCCTTAATTTGCACGTCGCCTTCCTGCATTATGTTGAAGAGAGCAACCTGGATTTTTCCGGCTAGGTCGGGCAGCTCATTGATGGCGAAGATGCCGCGATTGGCGCGCGGCAGAAGTCCGTAGTGCATGGTGAGTTCGCTCGAAAGATCCTCTCCGCCGCGGGCCGCCTTGATAGGATCGAGATCGCCGATGAGATCGGCAACGGTTACATCGGGCGTCGCGAGCTTTTCGATGTAGCGGTCGATGCGAGATAGGTACGCGACAGGCGTGGCGTCACCTTTCGAGGCAATCAGCTCGCGGCATCGCTTGCAGAGCGGATGGTAGGGATTATCGCGAATTTCGCAACCGGCGACGTACGGAGCACACGCATCGAGCAAAGCGGTGAGGGCCCGCAGGATGCGGCTTTTCGCCTGTCCACGAAGACCCAGCAGAATGAAGTTCTGCTTCGACAGGACGGCGTTGATGATCTGCGGAACGACCGAATCTTCATAGCCGATGATGCCGGGAAAGATGGCCTTCCGTGCCTTGAGCCGTTCGATCAGATTTTCGCGAAGCTCGTCCTTAACGGAACGCCTGGCGATGCGCACTTCAGAGAATTCCTTGTCGGCGCGGAGTTCGCCGAAGGTTTGCGGCAGGCGCCGAGTGGTCATTTCTTCCTCCAGGTTTGGCGGTGAGGGGCCGGCTCAGGTGCAAGGCCGCAGTGTACATCTATGAATCTAGCTACAAGAGTAGACGAAGCTCGGGGCTCATGCGACTCCGAAAGGCTCAACGCGTGGATTTCCACGAACGAATGGCTCTCTCGTCTGTCTGTTTTGTTGAAGCTACATCACATGACCGTTTTGTCCCGAGGCTCTCGACGCGTGCGCGCCCGTGCGTAACTTGGGGAGGACAGTCTGGTAGAAATCGCGAAGGCGCTCGGTTCTTTCGGCATCCGAGCGCATGCTCAGCAGTTGCTGTTTGAAGCCGAGGTCCGCAGGCAGGGCCGATGCGAGGGCGAAGGAGATGGGGCCGTCAAGACTGAGGTGCATGGTTGCGACCTCGATTCCCGCCAGCTCCAGTGTTTCAAAGTGCAGGGCCGCACACTCTTCCCTTAAGGGACGAGATGCGTCCTCGCCATCATCCTTAAAAAAGTCAACCTCGGCTTCCAGATAAGAACAGGAGTTCTCGAGCATTTCGATTTCGAATCGCACATCTCCCTGGCAGAGAATATCGAGGCGTCCGTCCTCGTACCGTTGCAGCACGCGCTTGATCCGCGCCGTGCAGCCGATCACGGCCAGTCCCTCGCGCTGGGCGCGCACTACGCCAAAAGCAGCGTCCTCTTCGATGCACACGCCGATCATTTCTTTGTAGCGCTCTTCGAAAATGTGGAGCGGCAGTGGCGCGTCGGGAAAGAGCACTACATCCAGCGGAAATAGGGGAATCTTCATTGCTGAGCAATTATGCGCGTTCCGGCGTCAGAAGAATGCCCGGTCGCCAGGACTCATTTTGATGAGCCACCAAAGGGTTTCTAATTTGTGGATTGGGTACGGCGCGGCCCGAGTTCCGGGTGCCGTTAGCCCGCGAGATCCAGCTCGTCCAACATCGCCTGCATTTCGCTCTGTGCGTGCTGGTTGCCGGTGCGCCGTGCGGATGCAATACCTTGTGCAAGCCGGATCTTCGCCTCGTTGGTCCGATCCGCTTTCGTCAGGGTTTGTGCGGCCATGAAGTATCCAGCTGTATAGTCGGGGTGCTCTTCGAGCAAACGCCCGAATTCTGCCAGAGAGGCCTCAGTCTCACCGCGACCTGCATACTCCATGGCGAGCCCATAGCGGGCAAACGAGTCGTTTGGATTTTGCGCCAGGATTTCATTGAGCATCGCTATTTTGTCCATAGGGACATTGTCTCCGAAATGCACAAAGATCATCTGTCTGGAACGAACTGAAACATTTCGTATTCAATGACAGAGGGGTCGTTCGGATAAGGTTCAGTTTTTCCAGTCATTGAGAATCCGACGTGATCGTAAAATTCAATTGCCGCGCGATTATTGCTGGTCACCATCAGTCGCAATACGCGCACTCCATGGTTTCTCGCCCACGTTTGAAGCGCGGCGATCAGAGAGCTTCCTACGCCAGTATGGCGGTGTGTGGGTGCCACCCGCATTGAGACGACATTTGCACTGAGGGAATCTTGTTCATCTCGAAACGCTCCTATAATGCCGCAGGCGCGGTCATTGTCCATTGCCAGATAACCGATCCCCTTTTCGCCGTTCATATTGGCCGCACGCTTCAGCCACTCGGCATCCGGAAAATGTGATTCCCTGGCGTAGGTGCTTCCAAAGGCGCCCGGTGATTCCTGCAAGGCCCGCAGCCGCACTGTCTTGAATGCCAGGACGTTGTTCGTGCTGATTTGTTCGAGACGCGGCATACCGGGCAGCTATCTCGCAATTTTCATCAATAAGATCGAACGCCGCAAGCCGCACCGTTCATTTGCTTAAAAGCGCGCGATTGCTGACACTGGAACTATTCACAAAGCAAACTGCGAAGAGCAATTTTCGCAGAAAGCCGGGTGAGGAAAGTGAGCACATGCATGGATTTTGTCGGCCATTCGCTTCCGGTGCGCAGCGCCCTGGAGTCGCAATCGGAAATGACCGAACTGATTCTGCCCAATGACACCAATACGCTGGGTAACCTGCTCGGGGGCAGGCTGATGCACTTCATCGATCTGGTCGGCGCGATGGCCGCCTACCGGCACGCGCGCAGCCACGTAGTGACGGCATCTATGGAGCACATCGACTTTATTGCGCCGGTTCATGTCGGGGATCTGCTGATTCTCAAATCGAAGGTCAATCGTGCCTTCAATACTTCGATGGAAGTGGGCGTGAAGGTCTGGGTGGAAAACACGATCGCCGGAACGCACCGCCACGTCGGCTCTGCGTATCTGACATTTGTTGCGGTAGATTCGCAGGGTCGTCGAGTACCGGTTCCGAAATTGCAACCGGAGACGGACGAAGAGAAGCGACGCTACGAAGACGCCGGCCGCCGCCGCGAGTTGCGCCAGCGCGAGTCGGAGCGCAAACGCGCTTCCAAACCGGTTGAGGTTTAGACTATTTCGAATTCTGGAGTTTAGAGTATGGCTCATTCGCATGTTACTCAAGGCCCGAGCGCATTGCCGGGCGTGGCAAATATCGTTGCTATCGGATCCGGTAAGGGCGGGGTAGGTAAGACGACTCTAGCGGTGAATCTCGCAGTGGCGTTGGCGAAACTCGGTTTTCGCGTTGGCCTGATCGACGCGGATGTCTACGGTCCTAACGTGCCGTTGATGTTAGGCACTACCCAGCAGCCGCGCGTGCTCGCCAATAATCAGATCCAGCCGAATGTGGCCCACGGAGTGAAGATCATTTCTGTAGGGCTGATCTCGCCGGGCGACAAGCCGATGGTGATGCGCGGACCCATGCTGCATCAGATCATCAGGCAGTTTCTGCAACAGGTGGAGTGGGGGGAATTGGATTTTCTGCTGGTCGACTTGCCGCCGGGCACAGGGGACGTTGTGATTTCCCTGGTGCAGACAGTGCCCCTGACCGGCGCCGTGGTGGTGTCGACTCCTTCGGACGTTTCGCTGCAGGACGCGCGCAAGGCGCTTGAGATGTTCCACCAGGTAAACGTCGAAGTATTGGGTATCGTCGAAAACATGAGCCACTTCACCTGTCCGCACTGCCACCAGGAGATTGACATCTTCTCGAAGGGAGGTGCGGAGCGAACAGCGAAACAGTACGGGTTGCCGTTCCTCGGCTCGATCGAGCTTGATCCGGAGATTCGGCATGGTGGCGATTCGGGCTTGCCCGTGGCGCTCGCTGGTCCCGATTCACAGAAGGCGGCGCAGTTCTATTCGGTTGCGCGCCAGGTAGCGGAGCGAGCTCAAGCGCAGTCGGCAAAGACAGAGGATATCTTCGAGATAAGTTAGCAACGCGCCCCACGCCTTCCACAACTTCAGGTGGATAGCATGGGGCGTGTTTTGCTCTTGTCCGAGTCTATGCTCGCCGGTTGTAGGCGAAGGTTGAATTTCCTGGCGGAGTGATCTTCGGCCCAGGGATAGGCGGCAGTTTCGTCTTGTCGAGGGTGGGGCGGGGAAGGGTTGGTCCGGTGGCCAGTGCTCCCACGCCGATGTGCAGGGACGAATTGACGAGTGGCGCGCCCAGAAGTCCGAGGTATGTGTTTCCTCCGTGTTGGTAGGTGACTTCCCCCAGCCAGTCGGTGTTTAGAGGCGACGCGCTGCCGGTAAGTTCGTTGCCGCTACCGTTGGGTTGCAGATAGTAGGAGTCATAATAAATCTCGCTTGCCAGTAGCGCGGCTTCCATGGCATCCACGGCATCCTGTACCCATCCGGGTGTGGGGAGGCCGATGTTGTTGTAAATCCAGTCGAGTTCGAGCAGGTTATCCCAGGCGCGAGGAATGGCGTCGAGCGAATTCCAGTAACGGAAACTCGTAGGAAATCTACCGTTGAACCCGTTCGCAAATTGCGTATTGCCAGCGCTGGGGGCGGCAAAGGTGTAAACCTCGGTATTAGGATCCGGCACGTCTCCCTGGGGCCCGCGTTGAGCGGATATCCACGAGGCCAGCACGGAGGCCAGGTTGCCTCCCAGGCTGTGGCCGGTGACGGCCACCGTGGTGCCGGCAGGAATGGTTGTCGTCAGGAAGCTGCCGAGGGTCTGCCCGTTCCAGCTGGCAAAAGTCAGATTGCTGGCCTGCACCCAGGAACCGTAGGAAATCATCGCCTGAGACTGAGCTGAGAAGTAGGGCCATGGGCTCTGCCAGGTCACGTAGAGGTTGTAAAACCAGTTGTAGAGGGTGTCGAAACTCACATCCGTCTCGCTGCCGCGGATAACAAGCGCATACTTGCCTGTCGATGCGCTCACGGCGACATAGGCGAGGTTCCCGTAAGAATCGTCGACAGGTCCCCATACAACGGACCAGTCGCCCTGCGTCGCATAGGTTTTGTTCTGCAGTTGCCCAGGAATATCGCTGGAATAGGCAATTCGGGAGAGGGTCATCATAACGGCCGCTTCGGGCCACGTGTTGCTCACAGGGGTGCTCCTTTGAGATTGATCAGCTAACGGCTGGGCAACAAGACAAACGGGGCAGGCATAGCCGGGAAGTTATAGTCGTGTCCTATCTATTAAATACGTTTCAAATCATTTTACAAATAACTTCTTGCCAGATTACTCCGGCGGACTTACTCTAACTTGGCGGTAACTCCCAGGTCCATAGCCTTGATACTGAAATTCATCAGAGCTTTATAAAACATATCCGGCAAGGCTTAGCTGTTGCACCCAAATCCTGTCGTGGAGGTCTGTATGGGAGTTTTGCCGGTCGTGCCGCTCTCTGCTATTGCGAAAACTCACGCCTTGTTGTTTGACCTTTGGTTTCCAGTTCAGCAATTGCCCATTCCTCCGCAGATTCGTCCGGAGATTGAGCAGATCGCAACCGGCGTGTGCAACGCCATGCTCTCGGCCTTTGCCGAATCATCGTTTCTTGGCGTGCTGGAAGGGCTGACAGCCCCGGAAATCCTGCCGCAGGCGCTCTACGACTGCCTGAAGCGATCGTCGAATCCGGCCGTGCAAACCTTTCTTGCCACTCCGGGAGGATTCGGAGGTCTTTCTACCGATGTGGCGACGCAGGTGTTGTCGTTCTTTTTCGAAGGCGACTGCACTCCGTGCGGAAGCGAGATGATCGCGATGCTGGTGCGCGAAGCCTACATCTCCGGAATCTGGGATTTACCGCTGGCTGTGCCGCTGACGCAAATTCAAAACCCCACAACATTTGTCGATGATATCGAGATCTATTCGAAGCTCCATTACCCGGTTATCCCTCCCGGTTGGCTGACTTACGATCCAACCACGAAGGTGATTTCCGCGAAGGATGGGGTTATCGATTACCTGGTGATTGGCAGTGGACCAGGTGGAGCAACTGTGGCTTATGAGCTACAGCAGGCAGGAAAGAAGGTTGTCCTGATCGAACAGGGGCCATTTGTGGTGTGGGGCTCGATGGACACGATGAGCTATCCCAAGCTGATGTTCCAAAACAACATCGCTGCAACTTCAAACAACGGCGTTCTGGTGCGCAGCGGGCAGGCGATGGGCGGCGGCACCACGGTAAATATCGACCTGGCATTTTCGCCCCTCGAAGGCACAATTCAGGCGCGGATAATGCACTGGATTGAGCAGGGATGGATCGACGGCGCTTTCTACACGCCGGAACGTCTCTCGGCAGCGTACCAGTGGGTTCGCAATGCGATTGCCACAAGGGAAGTGACGCAGTGCGAATTGAATAAGGACAACCTTGTGCTATGGGATGGAGCGCTGGCCTTCGGTGTGAATCCTGCGCTGTACCATCTAAATCGTTTTCCGGAGGACTTGTCGCCGTCTCCTGTTACGCAAAAGCGCGACGCGGCGCGGCAGCTTATTCGCAAGGCCATGCAGGATCCGGGAAATCCTCTAAGTGTGATTCCGGATGTAGCAGTGCAGGAGATTTCATTCACTCCGGCGGACCCGGATGGTAGCGTCCGCGCGACGGGCGCAGTGCTTCTCGTGAACACCCCGTGGACCGAATATAGAAACACGATCGTCGACCCATGCCAGTTGGCGATTTTTCCTGACACCACCGTCTCCATTCAGGCCGAGAACGTGATTCTTTCCGCGGGCACCATCGGATCGACACGCGTCATGTTGAATAGTGCGAAGCAGACGCCTGCGGTAGCCAACCCGCGCATAGGGCTGGGTCTGATCATGCACCCGTCGGTTCCGTTGATTGGGGTCTTCAAGCATCGCATCAATCTGCTCGAGGGCCTGGACAGCGCGACGTTCCTGGATGCCTTTGGAGTAGCGCCTGGGTTTATTTTTGAGACAATGTCGGGCTTGCCCGCGTATGGCGCGCTGCTGATTCCGGGGTCGGGCGCAGAGGTATACGACCGCATCACCAAGTTCAATCACTCCGCAGGATTCGGAGTGATGCTGGTGGATACGCCCTCAGACGACAACCGCATACGGTTGAACAGCGATGGCAGTGTCGCGCTTGACTACGCGCTGAGCGACGGAGACAAGCAGCGCTTCCGCACCGGAGTCGCGATTGCGATTCGCATGATGTTTCTTGCTGGGGCGACGGAGGTCATTATTCCGTCGAATGAAAACCTTCTCGGCCTGGATAACTTCGATCCGATGGTTGGGTCCTACCTCACTCGCATCGATCAGGCCGACTTAGTCGAGAAGAATCTGCAATTCACTCCGAATCGGACATTACTTACCTCGGCTCACTTACAGGCGACCAATAAGATGGGAGTATCGGCGGATACTTCCGTAGTCTCGACGCGCCAGCGCGTGTGGAATGCCGTGACTAAGCGGGAGATTCCAAATCTATATGTCATGGATAGCAGCATGTTCCCGACTTCGGTCGGAGCCAACCCCATGCAGTCGATCTATACTTTTGCAAAGATTTTCTCCGACCGGCTGCTTGGCGGCCTCGACACACCCGGGCCGGTGAATTTCGTTAAGGTTGCCACTGCAAGGCCACTGCTGAGGCCCTCTCCGCCGGATTGCTAAGCGCCACCGTGGCCTAGCTCCTTGGTCATGCAGATAAAGTGGCAGGGCCGTGTGACGGGCATCTGATCGGCAGGAAAGGGAGCAGTGCCAGTCACCCGGTAGCCGAGCTTTTCGTAGATACCAGGTAATTCGGCTCTGAGATTGACCACCGTTAGATCGATGAAATGCGCCCCCGTTTCACGGGAGAACTCTTCAGCGGCTGCGGTAAGACGCCGTCCCAATCCGTTTTTCTGCCTCGCCGGATCGACAGATAGCAGGCCGAGGTATGCGCGGTCGCCATTGCGTTCGACATAGACGGACGCGGCGAGTTGGCCGTCTTCTTCGATCACCAGAAAGGCGCCCTTCCGGAAGTATTCCTGAAGTGTCGCGACATTCAGCCGGTCCTCATCCTTGAAGAATCGCTCAACGTCAAAGGCGGTGTTGATGAGCCGCAGGAGCGGGTCGAAGTCAGATTCGGTTGCCATGCGGATGTTCATATTTCGAATGTAACGTAAGGAGCCATTTGCAGAAGAGCCGCCAAGCTTGATCACATAGTGCTCCGCGCTGTGAGTGACTGTGCCGAAGCGCGGTTTTGCTGGCTGGAGAGATTGCCTTTCATTTCGGGGATTCTCCTCAGCAGGGGATTTTGCGCTCGTGGGGCGCGACCCGAAACTAGCACCGTGCTGTTACGAGAGCGTTACCGTTAACGTCTACTTGGTTTGCGGACGCGAACACCCTCTGCGTGGCCGACGAAGGCGATGGCTACACGGGGCCGAATGACATTTACGCTCATGCAGCCGCTCAGACCACCGCAGGCTTGCAGAAGTGGGTTTACAACGCAACCACCGAGACCTGGAGTCTTGCTTACACCCTGCAGAATGGCTTAAACCTGGGCACGTAGTATGCGGTCCCCGGCTACCCGACAGGCACCAATCCAGCGACTGGCTTTCCGTGGTCACCCGCAACCGATGGCCTGCGCAACATCACCGGCAAGGTCAACGGCGACGGTACGGTCACGATCTGGGCGATTACCTCGACCGTGAGTGGCGACGGCGACACAGGCGCTGACCCAAACAAGCTGGTGGCGATCACCGATTGGCTCAAGAACACCACCGCCACTGCCGCGACCAATGAGAAATTCTTCACCATCCGCGGAGCTGGCTTTGGAGAAGTTCTGAGGGGGGTCCTTCACGCCGGGAACCGAGGCTGCCCACGGGTGGTAGCACCGGGAGTCACGGACTACTGACAAAAAGCGTCGGCCATCTTTAGGCCGCCGCTTCTTTTTGCACGAAGATAAAATTATTGGGCGGCCGGGGCCGTGTTGTGGGCGGTCTGCTTGTCGGCCGCGGCTTTCTCGGCGGTCTGCTCAAGGGTTGCGGCCTGCGGCATATAGGTGAGGGCCTGGGAGATCATCGGGTCCCAGTTGGCGCGGATGCGGAGCCCTTCGAGCTGGCCGAACTGGCTGGTCATGACATCGGCCTTGATGTTGGTCTTGAGCCAATCCATGACGCCGGGGCCGTTGAAGTCCTGTTCAGTGTAAGGGATATTTTGCGCTGTCAAGAATTGCTTGAAGTCGCCAAGAACGGCATCGTCGACCTGGAAATCCTTAGTGACGCTGCGGTTGGCCAGGTAGTGCTTGGTGAAGTTGAAGAAGGCGTTGTGAGCGGCCAGCACATCCTGAAAATGATTGGACTTAGGCGGGTCGATTTTGAAATCAGGCGAGATGCCGCCGCCACCGTAGACGGTGCGTCCGGAGTCGGTAAGTTTGACCTCCCGATCCTTGGTGTCCTTGGGCTGATCGTGATTGTAATAATAGTCGTAGAGCGAGACGTTGTTGTAGTTGCGCTGGATCAGCCTGCCGCTTGGCGTGTAGTAGTGATATGTAGTGAGTGCCAGTCCAGTGTTGTCCGAGAGCTGATAGACGGTCTGGACAAGGCCCTTGCCAAAAGTGATTTCGCCCACGACCAGCGCCCGGTCGTGATCCTGCAGTGCCCCGGAGACGATTTCGGCCGCAGATGCAGTGCCATGGTTCACGAGGACGACAACTGGGAAGTCTCGGCCGCTATTTCCATGAGTGGCGCGGTAAATCTGCTCAGGATAGGCACGTCCTCGCTGCGAGACAATGACCTGACCGCGGCTCAGGAGCTTGTCGCAGACACTGACAGCTTCGGTGAGCAGGCCGCCTGGATTTCCGCGCAAGTCGAGCACAAGACCCTTAAGATCGCCGAATTGATCTAGGGCGTCATTGAACTCGCGGCCCGTGGTTTCCTGGAATTGCGTGATGTGGATGTAGCCGATGCCGGGACGGATCTCGTACTTGAGGTCGATCGAAGGGTGCGGAATTTCATCGCGGACCAGGTCGAAAGTTAAGAGAGCCGCAGCGCCTTCGCGGGAAATGGTGAGGTGGACATGTGTGCCCTTGGGTCCTTTGAGCATGTTGGCCACATCTTCCGATGTCAGGTTATCGGTTGATTTTCCATCGACCGAGACGATGACGTCACCGGGGCGCAGGCCAGCCTTGAACGAAGGTGTTCCCTCGTAGGGGTAAACGACGACAATCTTGTTGTTCTGTGGCTGAATGACCATTCCAACGCCGTAGTACTTGCCATGCTGATCCTCGCGCATCCTGGCGTAGGCTTTGGGGTCGTAAAAGTTCGAGTGCGGGTCGAGGACGCGCAGCATGCCGGGAATTGCGCCGTCGTAGATGGCTGTGTCGGGTTTGTCGCCTGTAAGCGCCTCTGCGTAGTTGTCGGCTACGATCTGGTAGACGTTGGTGAAGGATTTCAGGCTGTCTCGGAAAGTTGACTCATCGGTCGAGGACTGCGCGCCCACCTTCTGGCTGATGAACATGCCTGCAAGGCCGCAGGCGGAAAAGAAGACGACGAGAGAGAAAATCGTGCGGCGGAGTCGGGAAGACATGCGGACAGAAATCCTTCGGCTCCCGCTTGCCGGGACAGGACTTTCCGGGAGCATGATTTAGACGATTATAACACCCGAAGGTGAGGTGGCCCGGACTCTGGGGGTTCGTCTGGGGCTTAGTCACGCTGCCAGACCTCGTCCTGATCAGAGAAAACCTGGACACGGGCATAGTGGTTCAACAGGTAAGCGCGAAGCGGACCGAGGTGGTACTCCCATGGACGGCCCGGATCGAGTGGTCCATTCAACATTGGCGACCAAAGGATGTATTTCACCTGTGCGCGTTCCAATTGCCGCAGGCTCAGGGCGACAAATTCCGGACGAGTGTCTTCATCAGATATGAGCACGTCGAGAAATACAGGGCTTCGCAGCTCCAGCGGGGGATAGACGTTCACCCAGAGCGCCTGATAGAAGAAATCCCCCGGTTTCGTATGCTGCATCAGCCACGAGAATTTTTCGTATTTCTGCGTGGACAGAACAGTCTTACCCGCAGGCAATTCGATCATCCTGCGGCCATCGTGATGTCTCGACCACGTCTGCACTACTGCCAGGCAGGCGACGATGGCCCATCCAGCTGCCAGAACATAGCGCCGTGGCTTGAAGCGGCGCGCTATTACCCATGCCAGCAGGATAAGGGCCGGCGCCGAAACAGCGTAAATGCGCACCCAGTTCGTTCTCGTGATCACTTCCAACAACAGCATCAGCCCCAGCAGCGATAGCTGCATGACATTTCGCGGTGCGGCCTGGCTGCGTTCGCGCCAGCAATGCCATAACACTGATGGATAGAGAATCAGCAACAGAACGTAGACGAACAGGCGCCGTGTGAGATCGGGTAGCGTCCGCCAAGTTAGCGCTGCATGAAATCCGGGAAAAAGATTTTGGCGTCCGAATTCCACGTAATGCCGGGGATAGACGACTAGGAAATACCAGAGTTGTCTCCATCCGATTTTTGTAATGAGGTAGGCGTCCAGCGCACCAACTGTCAGGCCAAATGCCGCAAGCAGCATTAATTGATATCCGATAATGCCCCGCCAGCTTTTCTTTGCCCCAAGCCTCTCCCAGGCTAGCGAC
>Ga0209040_10000343_pt1 | contig 34823 bp, 30 predicted proteins | sample BogFormECP12_OM3_FD_188240 | JGI IMG/M metagenome (GOLD analysis project Ga0209040, IMG submission 188240) | Bog forest soil microbial communities from Calvert Island, British Columbia, Canada - ECP12_OM3 (SPAdes) (version 2) | ecosystem: Environmental > Aquatic > Freshwater > Wetlands > Bog ... | reverse complement strand
TACGCCCCCTCGTCGAGCGGTTCGCCGAAATGCTGGTAGAGCAACCGGTCTTCGTTGAGACGTTCGGTGCAATATAGGAATGAGGGGAGTCCTGAGATCACGCCATTAGAATAGCTAGGGAGCTGGCGGCACGCCGAGAATTCGGGAAGAGCTTTCAGTCCTTATCTGCGACCGAGCGCGCCGAGGTGGACGGTCCAGGTGGTTTCGTGCGTGTGTGCACTTTTCATCCAGGCTATGGTTACGAAGATTTTATGGAGGGATTGCGGCCGCGGACGTGCAACGGCCAGATGGTTTTTGAGCCGCGCGACGGCATCTTCAAATGCCTCTGCCGAGTCGCCGCTACTAATCCAAGCCGAGATTTCTTCCTCGTGGTCGACGAAATCAATCGCGGCGATATACCGCGCATATTCGGCGAGTTGATAAGTGTGATTGAGCAGGATAAGCGAGGCAAATTGATTACGCTCCCGGTCACAGGAGGCACATTCTCCGTTCCGCCAAACATCTATCTTTTAGGCACAATGAATACGGCGGATCGCTCTATCTCCCTGCTCGACACGGCCCTGCGGCGTCGGTTCGGTTTTGTTGAGCTGATGCCAGACAGTACCCAACTTGCCGGCAAGAAGGCAGCCGACCTGGCGCTAGGCGCCTGGCTCGCCGCTCTCAACGCGCGTCTTCGTCAGTACCTGAAGCGTGACTCTCGGAATCTTCAAATCGGTCACGCTTATTTGCTACGTGTAAATTCTGCTGCAGAGTTCGTAAGAGTATTACGGGATGAGATCATACCTTTGCTTGAGGAATACTGTTACGACGATTTTGAGACGCTAAAGAAAATCCTGAGCGCAGAGCTTATTGATTCCGATGCCGGACGTGTGCGGGAAGACATGTTCGAGCCGAACCGCGAATCTGAATTGATCCAGGCCTTACGTTTCGAGGAGATGCAGCCGGTAGAGTTGGCCCAGCTGGCAGCCGGAGAAATCGCGGTAGACGAAACCGGTGAAGAGGATCACGGGGCCGAAGAGAGTGACGCCTCGAATGCTACGCCCTGAACTCGCCGTTGTTTCGCTGACTGAGTGGGAACAAGTCGGGCCGGAGCAGTGTCCGGCGCTTGCTGACCATGCGCTCGCTGATAACGCCTTATCGCAGCCGCTCACCAAAGCACTGCGGAATCGCGTGGACATCCGCGGCTCGTATCAAGGGCTGGAGATCACTGCCACCTCCTTTGTCGGGCGAGTCGACGTCGGTCGTCTGCGGATCGAGATCAAGCCAAAGCTTCCAGGGACTCCGCTTGCACAGCTGCTCCGCTACGCCTACCGTCTTCGAGATGTTGCGACTGTGGAAGAGACGATTGCTCCGGGTACGAAACACGGGTTCCACGATCTGATTATTATGATGTTGGCAAATGAGGTGGAGGAATTGCTTCATCGCGGCGTCGCCAGACGTTATGTACCGATCACAGACAATATCGAAAGCCCGCGCGGCCGGATTCTCATCGGCCAAGTGGTTCGAAACGGTGGAGTGAGGGAGGCGCGGCTTCCCTGCCGTTATTTCGACCGGCACATCAACTGGCACCTCAATCAGACGCTCCGTGCAGGCCTCGTGTTGGCCGCTCAGATGACCGAAGATGGGGAACTCCGCCTCAGGGCGCATAAGCTCGCCGCCCTTTTCGGCGATGTTGAGCAGAAGCCGAGACTCTTCGGTGATGACGTAGATCGTGCGGAGCGCGGGTTGACCCGCCTCACAGCGGCAAGCGCATCCGCGCTTTCACTCATCCGACTGCTGCACGGGATGCTGGGTCTAGGTTTCGAGCCCCAAAATGAGCTGGCCCGTTCCCCTGGATTCCTGTTTGATATGAACCGGTTCTTCCAGCGTCTACTTTCCCGCTTTCTGCATGAAAACTTGACCGCACGGCGGATTGAGGATGAGTGGTCGATCCGCCGTGTTTTCTCGTATGCCGCGGACGCCAATCCCCGGCGGCGTACGGCTCCGACCCCACGGCCGGACTTCGCTCTGTTCCAAGACAACTCCATCCGCGGCTTCCTCGATGCGAAATATCGAGACATCTGGAGTCGAGACTTTCCTGCCGGGTGGCTTTACCAACTCTCAATGTACGCCCTAGCAGCACCCACGCGCGTGAGCGCAATGCTCTATGCCTCGATGTCCCCCGAGGCACGAGAGGAGCAAGTCGACGTGAGGTCACCCATGCACGGCTTGGGAAATGGCTCGGCGGCGGTCATCATTCGACCAGTCGAATTGGTTACTTTAGCGCGACTCCTCGATTCGAAGCAGATCGCCAGCCTCATTTCGGAGCGAAGACAGATGGTGGAAGATCTCGTGAGCCTGCAGATCAAGAAATCGGGTGCGAACGGTAAAGCAGTGTAGCCAAATGTATGGGCTCGGCGCGGAGCCTCCTTGCGACCGTCCGCGTTGAAGCGAACCGCTTGTGGGATCGAGGCCGACCCGAGCGAATTCTATTCGAAGGTGGCTTTAGGTCGCTGCACATTCCGATTTGAGCGGTCGATACATCGAGTGAAACGCGCTGATCACGTATTTTGCAGCAACTCTCGCTGTGCGTGCCACGCCGTGCTGGCCCAGAATTGAGTGCGTCCGTGAACGTGCCCGAGTCGCTTTAGCAACTCGGCAAGTACGGTTCGAATTTCGCGTATCTCGCCCGATCCCGAAACCAGCGCCCGCGCAAGCTGCGGATGCAAGCGGCAGACGCCGTCCTGGGCAATTGTGAAGTCCGCGCCGCTGAAAGTCCGTCCTGCGACGAACTGGAGCACTTGCCTATCGGTCACGGGTCGAAGTGGTTCCAGAAGGTCCAGCACCAGCGTCGGCCGGTCCGGCTCCCACGCGTGCAGATATCCAACGGTAGGGTCTAGGCCAAGCCGTGTCACCTCGATCCGAATTTGGCTTTCCAGCACCGCATACGCGTAGTTCAACATCGCTTGCAGCGGATGGGTCGCCCCTTTCGCATAGGACTTCAACCGCGAGTGCCGAATGCCGGTTGTCCGCCAGCTCTCGGGTATCGGTCTCTTGTCGGTGTGCTTCCAGGAGGGCGCGAGTTCCTGCCAAGCGGCGAAGTAGGTCTGGGCAGACTTGCCTTCCACTCCCATGAGCGCAAGCTGCGATCCCTCCCACGGGCGAGACAGCCTCTCGATGTCCGCCTCGAGCCGCGCAAGGGCGGTCCCTCTTACCCGCGATGGCGGTACGAGGTCGCAGAGTACTTGGTAGCATCGCGCCAGCTTCTCGCGGACGAACCACGTCGCGATTGCCATCGATTGCTTCGCATCTTGGGCGGCCGTCAGCTGACGCGTTAGCAGCGACGGGTCTGCCGCCAGGGTGCTCGTGCCGATCGCCGTCACCACGCGGCCGCGCCAGTCGAGCTGCACGAGGGGGATGCCCTGCTCCGACAGCCACCCGAGCACGTCGAGCGTTACCGCGCCGTCGGCATCGAGGAGGATGATGCGGGACGGCCGATCTGGCTGGCCGCGGAAATAGGTCCACTCCTCTCGCTGTTGCGGGTAGTGCGTGAAGCCGCCTCGCACCTCGAGCGCTCCGTGATTTATGCGGAGGCGGACTCCGTGCCCTGTAAGCACTAGCGGGTCGCGCGTGCGAGCGCGCGGAGGTTTCGGATCGTCGATTGATTTAAACCAGAACTCACCGCGCGCTGACCAGTGCTTGTCGTCTCCGGGGCCGTCGTAAGCTGATCCGTCCATTGGTCGAACTCGCCTGCTCGGAGTGGCGCTTCGAGTCGACCCCAAATTGATGCGTGGGTCCATAGTCGGCAGGTTGAATCATAATGGCTGGGGCGGTTGAGAGGACTCGCCCAACGTGGATGGACGTCGGGCCAAGACGTCTCTAGCCCCCGTTCGGAGCTCGCTGTCTGGCCCGACGCAGATCCAGATCACCAGATGCAACAACGTCAGCTTCCTGTCGCCCTGCGTGAAATCCTTGAGCGTGTTGAGACTGGAGGCCCTTTTGCCGATCTCAGATCGCATCAGATCAACTTCCGCGGCGATGAGAGACCTGAGCGCTCGCAGCTCGTCACGGGCGGAGGCGATCTCCGCTTCACTTAAACGCCTCAGCTCCTGTGCTGCGCTTTTTGCCTTGAGTCGGCGGCTGAGCAACTCGAGCGCAGTGTCAACGTCGTAATCAGCTGGAGGTAGACCGAGACGCTCTCTGATTTCGTCCGGCTTTATTCGGGACAGCCCGAATCCAACTCGAAGATCCTCTTGCTCCGGCTCACGCTCTTCCGGCGGGTCCCACTCGACTGTTGCGTCGAAACTCCCGATCCCAATGCGGATCATGCTGAGCATGAAGGAATCGAATTTCGCTGCCTTCAGCCTCTTCCGGACCTGACGAAAGGGCGCATCATTCAATTGCCCCCTCGAAAAGCTGTAGAGTGCATCGAGCGCCTCTTCGGACGCATCCACTCTCCGGCCGCTCCCAATCTGCGGCTTCGCGACTTCAATGTGGCGATCCCAATTCTCGGCGGTCTTCCTGAGAGGGGCGAGCCAAAACCGTTCATGGACCGGGAATCCTGACCACCACAACTCCCAGCCCACAGCCTTCGACCCGCGTAGCCGCTTGTTTAGCTGACAGAGCGCGAGGAGATGGGGGCCGGCTGAGTATGGATACATCCCGCTACTTCGCCCCCCGCCGCGGCCTAGACCGGGGCGCCGGCTGCGAGGGAATAGCCCGAGCCTGGTCCAACGTCGGAGCTTCTGTTCGGAAACCGAGAATCCATCCGCAGTCGCGAGTCCAAGCAGCTGTTGAGTGCTTAACTCGGACTCAGCCTGCGGCTCGCCCTGCTTACAACCGTTCACGACACGGCCCCGGAAGTCCAATCGGCTTTTTCCATCTCATGGGCGCGCAATCCCGCGCGAACGTGAGGTGGGCATGGCCCGGGAACGACGGAACTACAAGACTGAGTACCAGCGGCGGATAGCCCGAGGCGCTGCCAAGGGGCTAACGCGGGCGCAGGCCCGCGGACATCCCAGAGGGGTTGAGGTCAGTCCGCATGGCGGGGTGCAGGCCCGCCACTACGACAGGCGGCTCGAGGAAGGGTTCAAGCTCCTCCGCACCGGGAAGTCGTTGACCGAAGCGTCCAAGACGATCCGCGTCGCTCCGGAGCGGCTGCGCAGCTACCTGCGGCAGCAAGGGGTCGCAGAGAAGCGGCGTGGCAAATGGGTGCCAGGCCGCGACGACCGGACCCGCGTGATGTTGCTCTATTCAGGTGGTCGGGCCGAAGTCGTGACCGTCAATCGAGCGGTCTCCTCGGACATTGGCCGCTACATGGGCGTGGTCAGCCGCTTTCTATCAACCAACGACCCGTCATCGCTCTACATGTTCGACGATCGCGGCATCGTCGACGCGACTGGACGCTATCACCCGTTCGAAACCGACCCAAACACGCTTTACCGGCTTGCTCATGCCGGGACGGAGACGTTTGAGCAGGTCTACAGAATTGTCGTTTGAAAGGAGTACATGACATGAAAACCAGAAAGCGTCTCGGCGCCGAAGCGCGGCGAGAAAAAGCCATTCAGCGGCTTGGGGCAGACGAGCCCAAGTGCTGCGTTTGCGGAGAAAGCGACCCGCGCTGCCTTCAGCTGCATCATATCGCGGGCAAGGCTTTCGGCGACGAACGGGCGATCGTCTGCGCCAATGATCACTGTAGGGCCACCGACATGCAGAAAGACCATCCCGATCCGCTGGGGCATACACGCAACAAGATCGAGTGCATCGCTCACTTTCTGCTCGGCTTGGCCGACCTACTCGATCTCGTTGTCGTCAAGCTCAAAGAATTTGCACTCTACCTGATCGAGGAGGTTGCGCCGCGCTTCAGCGATGAGGGTGGCGCCGCGGCATGACCGAAGATGTTTTGAAAACTGGAGCGACTCGGCCGCTTGCGGAGCCACTCGCGATCGCGCTGCGGGCATACGCGGCCAGCGCCAACGATCCTGAGACTGAGAGGCAACCCGAAAGGCCTTCCCGGTGGACCCTGATTTTCGATACTGAGACAACCGTGGATGCGGCCCAGCGTCTCCGGTTCGGCGTCTATCAGGTGCGCGAGGGAGAGCAGTTGCGTAGGCACGGCATCTTCTACGATCCGGACGCCTTGTCGACCGAGGAGTTGGACATCCTCGAATATTGGGCCAGGCGTGAAGGATTGGAGTTTTTGAATCGCGTGGAATTCCTCGAAGGCGTCTTTTACCGGTTCGGCTACGACCGGCGCGGGCTGATTGTCGGGTTCAATCTTCCATTTGACCTGGCCCGAATCGCTATCGCGCAGGCTCCTGCCCGGCGTCGAATGCGCGGCGGCTTTTCGTTGACTATGACCACCAACACGCGCCGTGCACGGGTCCAGGTGAAGCATTTAACGGCGCGGGCATCGATGATCCAATTTGCGCTGCCGGGCGAACAGCTGACCCCTCGCGGCATGCGAAAGCGTGGGCTTAAAGTCAACGGACGTCGCGGCTTCTTTGTGGATGTGAAGACCCTCGCCGCAGCGCTGACCGCAACCTCGCACACACTCAAGTCGCTCGCCGACTTTCTCGAGGTGGCGCACCGCAAGCTTGACACGGACGAGCATGGTGCACCGATCACCGATGCTTACATCGAGTATGCGATAGGAGACGTGCAAACAACATGGGAGTGCTATCGCGAGCTGATGCGGCGCTATGGCGAGCACGGCTTGACGCAGACGCCGGCTCACAGGATCAAGAGCGAGGCGGGGCTAGGCAAAGCGTATCTCAGGCAGATGGGCATACGTCCTTGGCGCCAGGTGCAGCCCGACTTCCCGCCTGGGCAACTCGGCCAGATTTTCAACGCATACTACGGCGGCCGCTCCGAGGTGCGGCTGCGGCGTGTGCCAACCGAGGTGGTCTACTGCGATTTCACGTCAATGTACCCTACCGTCTGCACGCTCATGGGCCTATGGCGCCTCGTCATCGCGGATGGGATGACCTGGGCGGATACGACGGAGCAGACGCGAAGGCTGATCGAACACGTTCAGGCGGCCGATGTGCTGCGGCCAGAGTTTTGGCCGCCGCTTCATACGCTCGTGCAGATAAAGCCCGACGGCGATCTTCTGCCAGTGCGGGCCAGATACGGAGATGAGCCTCAGAACACGATCGGCCTCAACTACCTCTCGAGCGCTCAGCCGCTCTGGTTCACCCTCGCCGATTGCATCGCGGCGAAGCTGCTGACCGGCAAAGCTCCGCAGATCGCCCGCGCGATCACCTACGCGCCCGGGCCGGTACAAGCTGGCCTTCGCCCGGTCCGCGTATGTGGCCTCGCGGACTACCCGGTCGACCCGGCCAATGACGACTTTTACCGAGCGGTGATCGATCGTCGCAGCTCGCTCAAGCGGGAATCGAAGGCCGCGGTCGGAGAGGAACGGAAGCGTCTCGGTGCCCAGCAATTCGCGCTGAAGATACTCGCCAATGCGACGAGCTACGGCATCTTCATCCAGGTGGACATGGAGGACGCGGCTAAGCCTCTCGTTGTCCAATGCTTCGGGGCGGGCGAGCAGCCCTTTGACGTTCGGACCAGCAAAATCGAGCGACCTGGCGAGTACTCTCACCCACTGCTCGGGGTTTTGATAACCGGGGCGGCGCGGCTAATGCTCGCGATGGCGGAGCGTCTGGCCACTGACGCCGGGCTCGACTGGGCAATGTGTGACACTGACAGCATTGCTCTGGCGAGGCCGGAAGGGATGACCAGGGTCGAATTCCGCCGACGCGCAGAGGAAGTCCGGCAGCAATTCACGCGCCTCAATCCCTATCGCGTCAAAGAGTCGCTATTGAAAATCGAGCACGCCACGCTCACGCCCGACGGCAGTCAATCCGACGATGACCCGCCGCTCTATTGTTACGCGATCTCGGCCAAGCGCTATGTTCTGTATAACCTCGACCCTCAGGGGCGGCCGGTTATCCGCAAAGCATCGGCTCACGGTCTCGGTCATTTGCGTCCGCCCTATGACGGCGAAAATCTGGCAATTGGAATTCCGGAGCCGTCATTTGATTTAGATGAAATCGGCGTGCATCGTTGGCAATATGATTTGTGGTATCAGATCATCATTGCCGCACTCGGCGAAAAGCCGGATCAGCCGAATTTCGATTTCCATCCCGCGCTGCACGAACCGGCAATTAGTCGTTATGCGGCCACCACCCCCGAATTGCTGAATTGGTTTGCAAAATTCAATAAGGGTAAGCCGTATTCAGGCCAAGTGAAGCCGTTCAATTTTATGACTGCACTCCATGCTCGAAAAATCCATGGCGAGCCCCTTGATCCAAGCGGCCATCCAAAGCGGCGCCGCGGGCTCCTACGCATTCAGCCCATTGCACCGTATTGTCGGACCCCTAATGCGGCTGCCGATCTCGCCTTCGACCGGGCGACCGGAAATGCCGTCCCGCGAAAGGCATTGCAGAGCTACCTGCAGGCAATTGCACAATATCATCTGCACCCGGAAGCGAAATTCACGAACGCGGATTACACGGATCGTGGGCGGACGGAAAGGCGGCATATTTTGGCGATGCAGATTGCGTATATTGGGAAGGAAGCAGACAAACTCGAGGAGCAATTCTTTCTCGGCGCAGATCCGGAAGCGGGAATCGATTACGGTGTGGCGCCCCGGCCGATTGAGGAACTCAGGAAGCAGGTGCAGCAGGGGATCATCATTTTGGGCTATCGCAGGGTTGCTCGGAGCGCGGGGATGTCCCTCAGAGACGTGTCCCGGGCGGCCCGAGAGCCGGAAAGAGTCAGCAGCAAGCTCTTGATCCGCTTGGATCGCGTGATTGCCCTGATGACCGCAAGTGGAAGAGGTTCGTAAGCGTTCGGGAGAAACCGATTTCCTCAAGCAGTTTGGGGTTGCCCAAGCGGCGAGCGTCTCTTTCTGCGCGTCACCTTGCGTGAGCGCCCCGGGCTTGCCAATGATTTTGTGCCGCCCGGAAGGCTCTGGTCCTGGGTTCGTCGTCTCCTTGTAATCTAGGTGCCGCGCGGATAGCACCCTACGGTTCAGTGTTCGGAGTACAAAGGATCTCTTAGACTCAGATGGATCGGTTGCAACAACGGCAGCGCATCCGTGAGCTTCTTGCGTCAATGGCTGAGCCTTTGCTCGCCCTGTATTTGGCGGCGCTCCGGCTGCTTGAGACAGAGGCCTTCCCCGCGAAGGCACCTTTGATTGCACATTGTGTCCGAGAAGTTGCCAATAGGTTGCCGGCTTATCTCGACGAAATTCCGAGCGGTCGCTTCCAGCATACAGAGGAACTAAACGCGCTATTGGCCGCATGGCGTGCTGAAGGGCTCCCAGTTGGGGACGAATCGCTACCAGCTAGCCTCGACGGAGAGATGGGCGAGCCGAGGCCGTCTGTCCAAATACCGACAGGACTAATCAGGATAGTCGCGTCCCTGCTTGGGAGACACGAAGCGGCTGGGAGACGGGCCCGGGCACAGCGCGAGGCACTGTTCAGCCCACGGGATTCAAGGCTGAAGAGCGAGCAGATCCATAACCAGGAGCCAACAATTCAAATCTGGATTAGGTTGAATAAGTGGTTCATGCAGCACGTCCACCACAGTCCTGAAAGAGCGGCGCGCTCGCCGGTTGAGCAGGCGAATCGGGAGTTCGTTTCCAAGTTCGAGCAGTTTGAAGACCTACTCTACGCGGCTTTGGCCCCGCTGACGGACCTCATGAGCAGTTTGGATGAAGACCTGGAAAACGCCAACAGATAGCGAGATAGAGAAGGCACTCGGGAAGCTCGGCAGAGCGCCGGCTCACCGCTACTTCTTTTCGCGCCTTGAGAATCCCGAATGGCTGGAGCCTCTCGCCAAGCGCCAATACTTCAGCCGGCCGCCCGGCGCTCAGGCCGGTAGCAAGGGAGCATTTTATAACGACTGGCCCGAGGGTGCCTACTTGAGCCGTATGGCTCCGCTGCGCCCCGACGTAGTCAAGCGGATAGCGCTTGCCGTTCCAAAGGTGACGAACCCGTATGTTCATGAGAACCTTTTGAACGTCGCGCTGGGCCTTCCGCCGCAGGATGCCGCAGAAGTCGGGAAGATGATTGCGGACCTAGCGAAGGCTCACTGGAACATAGCTACAGTTCTAGCCTACTCGAAGCTGATACAGCGCCTTGCGGAAGGCGGCCAGATCGACGCTGCGTTTCGCATGACATACAAACTCTTCGAGGGCTCTGGGTCGGACGAAACGTTTGCCTACCAGGAGCTGTGGGAGCTGGGAGAAGCCCTAAAGGCCATCATACCCTCTCTGCGGGATGCAGACGGCTCCCGGTTATTGGAGATGATGATCCGAATTTTGAAACGCGCGCTTATGAGTGCGCGCCTGATCGGTGATGCAGACACGTCATACGACATCTCTTATGCCTTACTCTCAATGCAGAGCGGGCTAACGGGAGATGCGTACCTCAGCATGGAGGACATGCTAGCTAAGTTTCTGGTATCGAGCGCGATTGAAAGCATAAAAGCACACCGCATTGCTGCGGAGGGCGCCCTGCGACAGGTCGAGAAACAGCCCGCTAGCCTGTTCCGCTCGCTTGCATTGGAAATTCTAGCGGGCATTAGTCCAGAGGCGGTTGAGATCGCCCGCGAGCGCATGTTGAGCGACGGGCTGATTGGCGATCCTCGATTTGAGTTCGCTATGAAGGAGCTGGTAAGCCGGAGAGTGAACGAGTTGTCTGTATCTGAGCAGGACGAGCTCGTTGCCAAGATACTTGCCGGCCCCGATCGGGAAGAGGTCAGGAACTCGTTTGGGGGTAGTAGCGACGAGCCAATTCCGGGCGAGGCTATAGACCGTTACTGCAAGGAGTGGACGCGGGACAGGCTTCTCTGGTTCGACGACAAGCTGCCCGAGTCCGCGCGGGGAAGTCTCGAGAGTCTCCTGAAGGAACTGGGAACTCCCGAGAAGGGAGGGCTGGTCTATCCCGGCATATCGAGCCCAGTTTCCGCAGAATATCTGTCTGGGCTCGCGCCTTCCGCGCTGATCGACTACCTGCGGAGTTGGTCTCCGGATCGGCCAGACGGCTCGATCTCCGGGAGACGAGGTGCTACTCGCCTGGGCCTCGCTGAGCAGGCACAAGCGGCGTTCCAAGTTCGCGCCGCAGAATTTGCTCGCCTTGCGACAGAGTTCATAGGTGGCAGTCCGACGTATGTTCATCACCTCCTCCGCGGGCTCGAGGAGGCGGCCCTAAAAGGGGAGCCATTCGAGTGGGGAGAGATTTTGGCCCTGATCGATTGGATACTCGATCAGCCGGTAGTCGAAGAACCACCAATTCCGTTTCCTCTCAGAGACGATGAGTTAGGCTGGTCGGCATCTCGGCTTGCATCTGTCTCTCTGGTTTCGAGCGGGCTTGAGAAGGGCTCGATTGACACGAGGCTTGGCCGATCAGTCTGGGACGTGCTCGTCAGGATTGTGAATGGCGAAGACAGACTATCTCCGTCGAACGACAGGGGTGGCGACCTGCTGACAGCGTCCTTAAACCACCTTCATGGTAAGGCGATGCATGCCATAATGCGCTATGTTAGGTGGCGCTGGTCTACCTTGAAACAAGACGAGTCGAAGGCGGAGCACTTTGTCCCTCTGCACCAGATTACGGCCCTATTGGATCGGCATTTGGATCCCGGCTTCAATCCATCCCTCGCCGCACGCGCCGTGTATGCCGTGAATTTTCCGCTCCTAGTCGCTGCGGCCAACGATTGGTCAAGATCGGCGGCTCACAGGATATTCCCCATCGAAGACGGGGAGGAAGAGCGATGGATAGTTGCGTGGTCGACGTACATTACTTACGTCGGTGCCTATGACGAAGTGCTCGAGATGTTGCGTCCACAGTATCAGCACGCGATCGAGACTCTCGGCAGTGCGCCAACCGAACCCTTGAAAGACGCCGAGGGGAATGGCCTTGGCGCTCACTTGATGACCTTCTACTGGCGAGGAAGGATATCGACATCAAGCGACGACCTGCTGTGGCAGTTCCTATCGCGAGCTTCACCTGAGACGCGAAAGAAAGCTTTTGGGTTTGTTGGCCGAAGCCTCCGCCGAACAAAGGAAGTGCCCGATCTGATCCTCCAGCGGCTAAAGGAGCTCTGGGAAGCACGCGGAGTGCCACCAGCGCACGAGAGTCAGCGAGAGGCTTACTGCATCGAACGTAGCGGCTTCACTCAATGGTTCGCGTCGAGTCATTTCGACCTCGATTGGTCGATCCGGAATCTGCGCGAAGTAATTAGGATCGCCGGCGACTACTTAGATGACGTCTACTCAGTAATCGTTCGCCTCGCGAACCTGTCGGAAACACGACCGCGAGATGCCGCCATCTGCCTGCAAGAGCTCATCACATACACGAGCCGTGTCAGGACCCACCTGTTTGGAATGCCTGAAATTGGCACGATTCTAGAGTATGCGGTTCTAAGCGGAAACCCAGAAGCTTTGGCCGCTGCGCGCGCCGTCGCGACACACTTGGTTGAGGCGGGTGATTTCCGCTTCCGCGGTTTCTTTGAATAAGTCGCTCCGCTCCGGGTCGCGGTGGTCGCCAGCCATTTTGACGGTACGTTGTCCACATAGGCCGGGTCCGTCTCCGATTGCGGACACCACGGGGACACGGTTGAGCAGCCTGCCGGCCCGCTGTGCCGGGAGTGTGTATAGCACATTGATATGGCAAGCTGATCTGGTTGTGGGGTAGGATTTGAACCTGCCGCCCGTCAGGTTACGAGTCTGACGCTGTCTCCGGCAACAGCGCCCGGCTCGTTGCGTATCTCGGATATGGTATATGCTACGGGCTGTTGTTCGGGATGATCGTGATCATCCAAGGTAAGCCACCGGGGGCGCGATGCAGACCTTCACTAGGCCTGAGCGAATCACCCTAAAGAACCACATCCTCTATAACGAAAAATGGGTTCAAGATCGCATTGCGGAGGACCCAAAAATCTTGGGATTGGGCGACTTGGCTCTTCGCGACAAGGAGCGGATCCAGCCTCAGGCAGGACGGCTCGACTTACTTCTCGAAGACACTGATCCAGAAGCCGTCACGCGATACGAGGTCGAAATCCAGCTTGGCTCGACTGACGAATCTCACATTATTCGGACTTTAGAATATTGGGACATTGAGCGAAGGCGCTATCCCCAGTACGACCACTGCGCAGTGATTGTGGCTGAAGACATCACAAGCCGCTTTCTCAATGTCGTTTCGCTGTTTAACGGGTTCATCCCATTGATTGCCATCCAAATGCAAGCGTTCAAAATCAAAGAATATGATACGCTGTTGTTTACGACCGTAATGGATAAGCGCACTCTCGGCGTTGAACCTCCTGCGCCGCCGCCTGCCGTCAACCGGGCGTACTGGGAGGAGAAGACCTGTCACGCCACCATAGAAATTGTGGATCAGCTCCTCAAAATTCTGCAGGAGTTCGATCCGTCTCTCGTGCTGAACTATAACAAGTACTACATTGGGTTATCGAAAGGTGGACGGGTGGATAACTTTGTCTCCTTCCGACCTCGGAAAAATAGCGTGGTGCTCGACATGGCGAGTGAGCCGCTGCAAGCACCCCGCTCAGCTACGGACACGGCACGGGCACGGCAAAGCCGCCTGCGGGGCGGTGCTCCGAGGCGACGGATAAGCTGTGGTCCGCTTCGGATCGGGGGCGGCGTCCGCAGCCGTGCCGGCAGCGGACCTGATCTCTGGCCCTCGTACCCCTCACTCTCGCGGCACGAGGTCGGCGTCCGCCCCTAGTGGCTCGCCCGCTCGGTTAGGAAGCTCAGTGCGGCAAATCAGACAAATGACCTAGGATAGCATGCCTGTGTTACCAATTTGAGTTTTATCTATACCCCCCGTGGCGATCCAGGGCCGGGTCGCAGATGGTCTTCGCGCGGCCCTGGATTGCCACGGACCTCGGCTGCGCCGAGGTCCTCGCAATGACGGGGTTGGGGCGGCGCCGTCGAAGCTGCTTCGACCACGTCACGTTGGTGGACTGCTTGCTTCGCGCTTGTCCGCCCTGCGGCGTTGCGAGCGAGGCCGAGCACGCGCAGCCGGGCGCTGCGGCGGCGCAGCAGCACGCGCAGAAGGGCGGCGTGGTCGCGCACGAGGCCGCGCTCGACGTCGCGGCGTGCGTGGGCGTGGTGCGCGCCCGGGCCGCTGGGGCGGTACGACGGCCAGAGAGTGATCTCGAACGGCTCGGGCTGCGGGCCGTAGCGCGCCCTCTCGGCGGCGCGCTGCTCGCGTTGCGCGGCGAGCATGGGGGCGCGCTCGGCGCGGTAGCGGCGGCGCTCGGCGAGCAGGCGGACGGCGCCGCGCCGGGCGAGGCGGTGCAGGCGGCGGTCGGCCTCCTCGTTGCCGCCGACGGCCTCGAGGTAGAGCGCGCGGGCGCGCTCGCAGGACGGGCAGCGTGGCTGGGGTTTGTCGGTGCGGGGATGCGGCTGGTCGCACCAGGAGCGCATGTCGCGCGGGATGTAGTTGGGGCGGAACAGGTGGCGGGGCGCGGGGCGGCGCTCGCAGAACGCGTCATAGACGACGTCCAGGCGGTGCTTGCGGTCGCGGCCGCAGGACGGCGGCGGCTCGGCCGGGATCGGCGGCACGCGCCGGGCACGGGTGTGCGGACGCGCGGCGACGAGCCGCTCGTAGAGGCGGCGGAGACGGACAGGCAGCCAGCGCAGCATGTGTCCCTCCTTTCCCCCGGGAACGCGCCTGATCCAGGGGGATAGCGTAGGACTTCGGGCTTGTGCAAGGTTCTTTTTCTTGCTTCAGCCACGCTGCCGAGGGAGATGCAAGCGGCGCTGACGACACGTTGAGATGTCCGCAGGCCACGATGAAAGGCGCTACGGGCCGCGTGATTCTGCGCGCCCGATCTGGCCGCGCAACCGGAGCTCTGCGCCGACATGCAGGCCGAGCTGTGGGCCGACCCGTCCTATGTGCCGCCCGGCATGTTCGACCAACCGTTGGCGTATGTGTCGTATCTGTAGGCTGCCCGTGACGGCCGGGCGCAGTTGGCGGCCCTGATGCGGCACACACGTCGTCGTTCGTGCGCAATAGTGTTCCGATCTCGAAGTGCGTTAAACCTAGAAATCAGAGTTGGATACTAGGAAATCGAAGCCTTGGCGGCCTGCTCATCCCAGAACTTTGCTAGCGAACTTCTGGGGCGGGACGAAAGCAGTTTGGTGAAAGCCCCTGAACTTTTCAGCAGCTCGGACAATGAGCATTGCTATCAAGTCAGATCTCCGGCTATTCTTAGACTGGATCGGTTCAATACCACCTACATTGTCCAAAAAATGGGGAACCGCCGATGCCGGATGTCCAAATCATCGTTGAGCAGGCGCTACCCACGGCGGCGCAGCTTCGGAAGTATCCAATCCTGCAGCACCTGGCCAGCATGAAGCTGGCGATGCTGGAGGATCTGCTCAAGCAGCGATCGCAGTCCGGACCGCACATCGATCCGGCGGTGGCGAGGTTCAGCGAAAGCCTCGTACGGGAAGCGGCCGATTTCCGATTTCTACAATCTAGTCGTCAGGGATGGCCGATTTGTGTCGCTCCTCGGCACCGACCCGCGCACCGCCGCGAACCTGCTCGGCGTGCCCATCTCGGACGAGGTGATCGAGGTTGTGACTGCGGCTCGCCGCGCCGCAGCCGGGTCGGGGGGGGCGTTGATGCCCCACCAGAAGGAGGCCTATGACCGCGATCCGGTCGACATTGCGATCGGCGTCGCCCTCGGCCTCGTCCTCGGCATCGGCATCGGCATAGTCGTCATCGGGGCCTCGATCGTGGGCTCCGGCCCGTCGCACGGTGGCGGTGGCGATGGACCTCCGGACGGCGGAACGCCGCCCGGCGATGGAGACGACGGACCGGTTTTGCCAACCGTCGAGACACCGGTTGGGGTTGGCGGCGACGCACCACGTGAACGCAAGCACACGCGAACGAGGCTGGTGGTGCTCGATCGATCGGGCCAGGTCAAATTCTAACCATAACCGTCGCGGTCCCAACTCCGGAGCGAGCCGTACGGGCACCAAAGTTTGCCCTGGTGAGCCTGCCGTGGACGAATCTGACCCAGCCGTCGCTTGGTCTCGCCATACTCAAGGCGCATCTCGAACAGGAGGATATCCCGGCGTGCGTCTATCACGCCAATCTCGACCTGCTCGCCTTCACGTCGCCGTCGACTTACGACTTCCTCGGCGAATGCTGGGCGATGAACGAGTTCGTCTTCACTGGCGTGTTCGATCCCACGCTCGACGACAAGCAGATGGCCGCGCTTGAGGTACAGTGCGCCTTCTATGCCGCGCGGCGACGATGCATCGGCTACACGACGGCGGAGGACCTCATCCGTCTGGTCATCTCGCTGCGCAATCACGTCATCCCGACCTATCTTGCAAATTGCGCCGACCGGATCCTAGCGATGGAGCCGACGATCGTCGGCTTCACGTGCCTGTTCGACCAGACCATCGCCTCCGCGGCACTCGCGACCCTCCTGAAGACGGCGATGCCGGAGCTTGTGACCGTGCTGGGCGGATACGCCGTCCGGCATGATGCCGGGGTCCAGGCCCTGAGAGCGTTTCCGAGCGTCGATTGCATCGCCAGGGGCGACGGCGAGCCGGTGATCTCCAAGCTTGAGTGGGCATCGGTAGGGGTCGGATCGCTACAGGAAATCGGCGGCGTGCTGACAAGGCAGACCGTGAACGCCGCTCACGTCGGAAGCGGGCCGAAATGGAACATGGCACAATCGATCGCGCCGAATTTCGACGACTGGTTTGCCGACGTTCGCCGCATCGCCAGCGACCATCGTGTCTTCGTCGATGCGCGAAATCTCCCGATCGAGAGCTCCCGCGGCTGCTGGTGGGGACAGAAGCACCATTGCACGTTCTGCGGCATTGACGAGGACTCGCTGAAATACCGGTCCAAATCGTCCGAGCAGATGCTTGCCGAGATCACGGCGTTGCGCACCCGCCATGGCGATGGCATCTCGTTCCGATTCGCCGATTACATCTGGCCACACGAATTCTACGGCGAGTTGCTGCCAAGGCTCGCCGACTTCGATCCGCCCCTCTACCTAGCAGCCGAGATCAAGGCCAACCAGACGCGCGCCAACGTTCGTGCCTTCGCCGATGCGGGCTTCATTACGCTGCAGCCCGGTATCGAATCCTTCGCGTCCACGACCCTGCGGAAGATGAAGAAGGGCGTGACCGCCATCCAGAATGTGCAATTGCTGAAGTGGGGATATCTCGACGGCATCGACATACTCTACAATCTGCTGTTTGGGTTCCCCGACGATGAGGAGGCCGACTACGCGCCGGTGCTGGAGCGGATGCCACGTCTATACCATCTTGCGCCGCCGGTCTCCCACGGCCGGGTCGTCGTGACTCGTTTCGCTCCGCTGCAAGCCGCCCCCGAGCGCTTCGGCCACGCCGGCAAGCCAAGACATCACCGGTGCTATGACATCCTGTTCTCGGATGCATTTCTTGCCGACAGCGACATGGATCTTAGTGATTATTGCTACTATTTCGATCGCTGGTTCGTCAATGGTCCGGAATTGTGCGAGATACACCGGCAGATTTCTATCCAGGCGCGGCACTGGAAGGCTCAGCACCGTGCGCGCGACGTCTATCTGGCCTATGAGCGGAGCGGGCCGAACTTCGTCTTCGAGGACGCGCGGTACGGGGCGCCGGAACGTTTCTCGCTCACGGGACGCTCGGCGGACGTCTATGCCTCCTGCGACGAGGTCGCCATCACCTTCGGGGCGCTCGCCGATCGCCTCGGCGCCCGAAGCGGCGACGAGCGCGCGGAGCTGCGGCGCGAGCTCGACGCGCTGGATGAGAGGCGACTGCTCTGGATCGAGGACGACCGGATCTTCGGCCTCGGCACGCCGATGGAACGCGTCCGCGATCATATCGAAACGGACTGGAAATCGCAGTGGGTAAGCCTGCTGGACTACCGTAGCTGAGATGAGCGCGTCCGCGAGCGACGTCTGCTTCCTTCGGGACGAGCCGGCACAAAGCGATGCGAGCAAGACCAGGCTGGGTTCGCTTCGCACCGCCATCCTGCGCGATGGCGTGCAATTCTGCGACGGAACGAGCCAATCGCGCAGGCCGTTGGCCTGGGTTACGGACCTGAGGGAGGTCCTTTACCGCCCCGAGCACCTGAAGGTTGCGGCCGATCTGCTATGGGCACGGTTGAAGCGGTTCGATCCGCAGTGCATCGGTGGCATGACCATGTCCGCGGAGCAACTGGTCTGTGGCATCCTGCAAGCCGCATGGGCCGAGGGACGTGAGCTGAGCGGCTTCTCGGTCAGACGCACCCCGAAATCCTACGGCAGACAAAGGCAAATCGAGGGGGTGCGGCCGTGGCCGGGGGCTCGGATCGTCATCGTCGACGACCTGATCAACAGCGGCGGAACGATGGCTCGGGTCGCGGACATCATCCGGCCCTTCGACCCACGCATCGCGGCCGTCGCGGCGGTGCTTGATTTCGAGAATCCCTCCGCCGCGATCAGCGTCCAATAGACGTTCGGTTGGTTTAGCTGGACACGTGGCGCGTCCTTGGAAATTGGATCGACATCCGGATGGGCCTGCATGAAATACTGTACCCAACCGTCCAACGAGGTCTGCGCGGATGGATCGTCGACCTCGCCGTCATGGTTGCCCGGAATGGAAAAAATGGGCACGTCGTAATGCCCGTAGGGCTCGTAGAACTGCCCGTAATATTCGTCCTTCGCACCGGTGAAGTAGACCACGTCCCCGACATGGTAGCAGAATCGCGGCGTTCCGGCGCCTCCGGCGTGCAGCTGCTCCACCATCTGTTCTGCAACATTGCCCTGGAATTCGGCGTCCTTGACCCCGCCGGAATCCCCTACAACGTGAAACACCATCTTCTTTGCGGCGGTGATGGACTGCGCGATGTCCGGGAAATGCTCGGTAAGGTCGTAATGATAGGGCGCCAGGCCTAGCGGGCGGGGGAGGGGCTGAAAGCTCGTGTTGCGATGCGCCACCACGTCCAGTGGAGACACACCGGGGGGGCTTGGGACTGCTTGGGCTTCGGCCTGGATCTGACCGCACCGGGCCGAAACCGCGGCGTGGTAGCGTGTGGACTTGTGGCCATGGCATTATCTCCGTTCTAAACTCGTGAAATGATGGCCGCCTAGGTCATATACACACCCAGGCACCCTCGCTCTCCTAGAGCGCCTTGCCGAGCATACGTATCTGGACCGTGACTATACTCGACCCGCATCGTGTTGTCACCGGGACAGCCGCAAAAATCGTTCTCCGTATTGTGTCGTTTATGTTGCACCGACATCGCGGCCGGTCAGTTCACCGTGACGGTGACGGGCTCGCGGCCGCAGAGACCGAGCGACCGGATTCCAGGCATCGATTCCGAGACAGGTCATTACGATAGCGAAACGCCTACGCGATTTCAGTCAGGCTGGAACCGGCCCATTTTGCGACTTTCATGTATGGCACCGGAGCGCGGTCCGACTAGGCATCCGCCGGTCGCGCGCAAAACCAAGGCTGCTCTAGGCGCCGGCCTCGGTGCGCGCGAGCAGCGGGCCGCGGGCCTCCAGGAACGCCGCCACCGCGTCGGCCAGCGCGTCGCACTCCGCGTCGCCGATCGGCAGCGACAGCGCCATCATGCCGCGCCGCGCGATCCAGATGCCGCGCGCCAGCAGGTCGAAGAACAGCAGCTCGATCAGCTTGGGGTCGCTGCGCGCCGCATCCGCAGCACAGCGGACCGGGCCGCGCACGAAATGCGGCGCCAGCATCGAGCCGCACCCGGTGAACTGCAGGGCCGCACCGGCGCGCTCGCACAGCGCGTTCAGCCTCAAGCGCAGCGCCTCGCCGCGCGCGTTCAGCGCCTCCAGCGCCTGCGGGGTCAGCACCTGCGTCAGGCCGGCGAGACCCGCCGACATCGTCAGCACGTTGTTGTTGAACGTGCCCGCGTGGCGCAACGCGTCCGGCCGCCGCGGGTCGAACAGCGACATGATGTCGGCCCGGCCGCCGAAGGCGCCGAAACTCATGCCGCCGCCGACATACTTGCCGAGCGACATCAGGTCGGGCCGCACATCCAGCGTCGCCGCGAGGCCGTGCAGCGACAGCCGCGAGGTCATCACCTCGTCGCAGATCAGCAGGGCGCCGACGCGCTCGGTTGCCGCGCGCAGGGCCGTCAGGAACGCGGCGGTCGCCGGGATGCAGCCGGCGCTGCCCATCATCGGCTCGACGATCACCGCGGCGAGGTCGGTGGCGTGCTGCTCGATCAGCGCCGTCGCGGCCGCTTCGTCGTTGTACGGGGCGGCGACCCAGTCGTACGGCACGTTGATCGCGCTGCCGCCGCCGGCGAAGCCGAGCACGCCGCCGTGATAGCCGCCGTCGAACACCATCACGCGGCGGCGGCGGGTAGCCGCGCAGGCGGTGGCGATCGCCATCACGTTCGCCTCGGTGCCGGAGTTGGTGAAGCGCAGCCGCTCCATCGCCGGGAAGCGGCCGGCGACCGCGGCGGCGAAGCGCGCCTCGGTCATGTTGACGCCGCCGTAGCCGATGCCGCGATCGAGCGCCGCGTCGATCGCCGCACGGATCACCGGATGCGCGTGGCCATAGAGGCCGGCGGTGTACTCGCCGAGGAAGTCGACATACGCGCCGCCGTCGGCCGACCACAGCCGGCAGCCCTCGGCGCGCTCGATCGCCATCGGGAACGGCGCGAAGTGCAGGATGGTGCGGGTGTTGCCGCCGGGCATGACGGCGGTGGCCTCGACATGGCGCGCAAGGCTGCGCGGGTTGGCGGTGACGAAGGCCTCGCGGGCTTCGGCCAGGACGGCGTCCACGCTCGCATTGTGCAGGGCGATACTCATGCGGCCTCCCTCCGGCGGCCGGTCATGCCGGCGGCCCACAGCATCAGCCAGCGCGCCGGGATCACCCAGAGCGTGCCGGCGGCCACGAAATACAGCGCCTGGACCGGCCAGTAGGCCGGCACGCGGTCGGCCAGCGCCACCGCCGCCATGACGTAGAGCGCGAAGCCGAGCAGTCCGGCGACGGTTGCGATCAGCGTCCGCATGGCCGAGGGTCTAGGTCGCGGTTGGTTGCGGCGCAACGCCACGCCGTGTAACCGGGCAGGCCCGGGCCCACCGCCCCTCTCCAGCCACGGCGGCACAGCACGATGGACCTCAAGGACCACATCCGGAGCATCCCGGACTTCCCCAAGCCGGGCATCAATTTCTACGACGTCTCCACGCTGCTGCGGCACGCGGACGCTTGGCAGGTGGCGATGAGCCGGATGGCGCGCGCGGTGCGCGCCTACCACCCCGACCTGCTGGCCGGGCTGGAAAGCCGCGGCTTCCTGGTCGCCGCCCCGCTGGCGCTGAAGCTCGGCTGCGGGTTCGTGATGCTGCGCAAGCGCGGCAAGCTGCCCGGCGCCACGGTGGGGCTGGACTACGACCTCGAATACGGGACCGACCGGCTGGAGATCCAGGCCGACGCGGTGCGCAAGGGCCAGCGCGTCGTCGTGCTCGACGACCTGCTGGCGACCGGCGGCACGATGGCGGCGGGGATCTCGCTGCTGCGCGAGGTCGGCGCGATGGTCCCGGCCGGCGCCACGCTGATCGAGCTGTCGTTCCTCAACGGCCGCAGCAAGCTGGACGTGCCGTTCGAAAGCCTCGTGGCCTACAACGAATGACCGCCCGCCGATGAGCGCCTGCCGATGAGCCCGTTGGGCGTCACGCGGCGCCGCCTGCTCGCCTCGGCTGCCGGCGCCGGCCTGCTGCCGCGTGCGGCCGCAGCCGACACCGCCGCGCCGCCCCGGCTGATGGTGGCCGGGCCGGACGGCTGCCCGCTCGACGGCTGGGCGGCGGCGCTGGCGCCGGCGCTCGCCCGCGGGCTGGCGCCGCGCGCCCAGCTGCGGATCGTCAGCCTCGGCGGCGTGGACGGGGTGACGGGCGCCAACCAGTTCGAGGCCCGCGTCGCCCCCGACGGGGAGACCGCGCTGCTGGTGCCCGGCGAGGCCGCGATCGCCTGGCTCGCGGGCGATCCCCGCGTGCAGTTCGACGCCGCACGCTGGGTCGCCGTGCTCGCCGGCACCGGCGGCGGGCTGGTGGTCGGACGGGTCGACCCGGCGAGCTGGACCCGCACGCACAACCTGCGCGTCGCAGGAGCCGGGCCGGCCGGCCTCGCGCTGGCGATGATGCTGGGCCTGGAGCTGCTCGGCGTGTCCTTCACGCCGGTCTTCGGGTTCACCTCGTCGGATGCCCGCACGGCGCTGGCGTCCGGGCGCGCGCAGGTCGTGCTGCTGGCCGGGGCCAACGTGCCCGAGCAGGCCGAAGCCCTCGCCGCCGACGGCGCCCGCCCGCTGTTCGCGCTCGGCAGCATCGACGCGAGCGGCGCGCCGGGGCCCGACCCGCTGTTCCCGGGCGTGCCGCACTTCACCCAACTGCACGCCACGCTGCGCGGCGCCGCCCCCGCCGGGCCGCTGTACGACGCGTGGTGGGCGACCGCGCTTGCCGCGCAGATGACGTTCGGCCTCGTGCTGCCGCAGCTCACACCCGCCGCCACGGTGGCGCTGTGGCGGCGGGCGGCGGCGCAGGCGGTGGAGACGCCGGCGCTGCAGTCGGCGGCCAGCCAGGCCAGCCTGCGCACGCTCGCGCCGCTTCCCGCCGCTGCGGTCGCCGCCGCACTCGCGGCCAGCCCGGACGCGCTGCTCGATCTGCGCACGTGGCTCGCCGACCGCTGGCATTATCCGCCGGCCTGAGAGGCAAAAGGCCGGCCGCGCGAACCGACCGTTAACGGCTCTCACCGTAGGGTCGACACTGCCAAGCTCCAAAACGGTGCAATGTCCTGAGCGCGACAATCGCGGGCGACAACTGGGACACAGTCCATGCCGAACGACATCTCCGTCGCGGCGATACCGCCGCCGCAGAACGACCCGGCGCCGTCACCTGCCGCGCAGGGCGGCAGCGTCTCGCACACCGGCGGCTCGGCCTCGTCTTCCTCCTCGGCGCCCGGCTCCAGCGTTGCGAGCAACCCCAATCCGTCGCTGCACCTCGACCAGTCGCTCGGACTGGTCGTGCTGGAGTTCTACAACGACGCCGGGGCGGTCACGCGCTCGATCCCGAGTGCGGGGCAGCTCGACGCCTACCGGCGCTGGCTCGATGAAGGTGACGGACCGAATCCGCTGACGCAGGCCGGCCCTCTCTGACGCCGTCGGACCGCCCGTGAGCCGCCGCCAGGCGGCGATCTCAGGCGGCGATCTCCTGGGCCTTCTCCCCACCTTCGCGGCACCAGTCCCGCCATGCGTAACGCAGCGCTGCGCCGAGGCTGCGGCCGAAGCGCGGCGCGTCGCAGAGCGGACTGCGGCGCATCCTGTCGCGCAGGCCGGCGCGCAACGCTTCCAGGGCGTCGAGGTCGGCCGCCCAGGCGACCGCGCGCGCGATGTAGTCGGCGACGTCCGACGCGACCCAGCCCTGCAGCCCGACATTGGAGACGTGGCTGAGCGAGTGGCGGCTGGCGAAGGTCTCGCCGGGCAAGGTCAGCACGGGCACGCCCATGAACAGCGCCTCGCACGTCGTCAGCCCGCCGGAATACGGGAACGGGTCGAGCACGAGGTCGACCGCGTTGTAGGCCTGCAGGAACGCGCGGTGCGGCGAGCGGCCCTGCACCGTCAGCCGGGCGAGATCGATGCCCGCGCGGGCGCAGCGCGCGGCGCAGGATTTCGGCCCAGGCGGCCAGCACCTGCGGCGTGACCTTGGCGATGTTGTTGAAGCAGCCGAAGGTCACCGCCCCGGCCGCGCGCGCCGGCAGCTTCGCGACGTCCGGCGTGTCGGGCGAGGGCGCGTAGCAGACGTAGCCGTCGGGCAGACGCAGCAGCCGTTCGGAATAGAACCGTTCGAAACCGTCCGGTGTCTCCCACCGGTCGGTCAGCATCCAGTCCATCTCGGCCAGCCCGGTGGTGTGGTACTGCGAGCCGACCCACTTGACCTGCACCGGCGCCAGGCGCTCGGCACAGGCCGGCATGCGCCCGTGCTCGCCGTAGCCGCCAAGGTCGATCAGGATGTCGATGCCGCGCTGGCGCGCCAGCTCCGCGAGCGCCGGATTGGTCAGCGGCTGCACGTCGTGCCACTCGGCGGCGATCGCCCGGAACCGCCGCGCGATGAAGTCGTCCGCCGTGTGGTGGGCGAAGACGACGAGCTCGAACGCGTCGCGATCGAGCGCCTCGAAGCCCGCGACGGTCAGCCAGCCGACCGGATGCACCCGCAGCGTGCCGGACAGCAGGCCGATGCGCAGCCGGCGATCCGGGTCGCGGTCCGCCGTCCATGACGCGGGCGGCAGCACGCGCGGCGCCAGCGGGCTCGCCGCGCGCAGCTGGTCCGACAGCGACGTGCCGGTGACGCACGGCGTGTAGGCCATCGCGGCGCAGAGCGCCCGCCGCACGGGAAAATCATCGGGCCACACTGACATCGCGCGCAGGCCGACCGCCTCCGCGGCTTGCTGGTCGCCCATCAGCAGCAGCGCGTTGGCCAGGTTGCACATGGCGCGGGATGTCGGCCCGAAGCGGGCGATGTGCGCCTCGAGTGCCGCGCGCGCCTCCTCGTAGCGGCACAGCCGGTTGAGCAGGACGGCGTGGTCGTTGGCGAGCTGCAGGTCGTCCGGCGCGAGGGCGACGGCATGGGCCATCGCCGCCTCGGCCTCGGTGAGCTGCAGCGTGCGCGTCAGCAGCACCGCCCGCAGGATGGCGGGCGCGGGGTCGTCGGGACGCAGCGCCAGCACCACGTCGATCAGGTCGAGCGCGTCGGCGGTGCGGCCCTCCTGCCAGCGCAGCGTCGCGGTCGCATGCAGCGCCACGGCGTCCAGCGGGTCGGCCGCGATGCGCGCCGCGAGTTCCGCGTCAGCCGCAGGCGCGGCCCCGCTCCTGGCGGCGACTTCCGCCCATTGCTGCGCGAGGTACAGGCGTGACGGCGCGCAGTCCAGCGCCCGGCGCAGGACGGGACGGACGGCGGCGATCTCTCCCGCGCGCACCAGCGCGCCCCCGAGCGCCTGCCAGACCTGCGCGTCGTCCGGTACGAGCGCGGCCGCCCGCAGCAGCAGCGTCACGGCGCCAGCCGCGTCGCCGCGTCCCTGCCGCAGTTCGGCCAGGGCCAGCAGCGCGGCGAGATCGGCGGGATCGGCGTCGAGGACCTGGCGCAGCAGCGCCTCCTCGGACGGCGTGCCCGGCTGCACGGCGAACGGCTGCGCGCGACCGACCGCGTGAAGCGGCGAAGCCGTCATCCGCACGCCTCGTCGCGCGTCAGCACCGCCAGCGCGCCGTCCACCGGCGCGCCGCGCTCGTTGCGGATCGTCGCGTCATCGAGCGCGACGACGCGCAGCATCGCCGCCTCCGCCGCCCGGCGGATCGCGTCGGCGGAATGCCCGAACCTGCCATCGGCCGCGGCGCCGCTCGCCGGCCGCGCTTCGGCCGAGACGATGAACAGGCCGCCGCGAAGCAGACGCTGCGCCACGCGAGCGAAGAGCGGCGCCGGGTCGGCCATGTACTGCAGCACGCCGGCCGCCAGGATGACGGCGAAGCCGCGTTGCTCGGCGGCCAGGAAGGCCAGCATCTCGCTCTCGTGCAGTTCGGCGTACAGCGACTTGGCGTCCGCCGCGGCGAGCATCGCGGGCGACAGGTCGACACCGACCAGCCGCCCGATCGGCAAGTCCGACAGGGCGACGGCCAGCAGGCCGCTGCCGCAGCCCAGGTCCAGCGCCGGCCCGATGCGCGCGGCTTCGGCTGACGATCCGGCAGGGGTCAACACCGGCACATGACGGATCAGCGCCGCACGCATCAGCCCGGGAACACGGTAGCCGCGAGAGAGCGCCTGGCGCTCGTCCCATGACGCGCTCGCCTCGGCCTCTGCCCGGATGCGGACCGGATCGTCCGCCGGACGGCTTTCGGCGAGCAGGCGCGCCTGGGCGATCCGCCGCAGCGTCGGATCCTCGGGAGCGAGTTTCGCCGCCTCGGCGAACGCCTCCATCGCGGCGTCCTCGAGATCGAGCATGATGAGCGCCTGGCCGGTAAGCGCCAGCAGCCCGGAATCGACCACGCCCTCGCGCCGCGCTGCGGCCGCGACGGCGGCAGCCGACTCGGCATTGCCCAGACGAAGCCAGATCCGCATCAGCGCCCGGCGCAGCGACACGGCGCGGGGCATCAGGGCGGTCCCGGCCTCCAGCGTCGCGATCGCCGCCTCCGGATCGCCGTTCATCTCCTCAGCGGCCGCCAGCGACTCGCGATACGCCGGATTGAGCGGACTGGCCGCGACCGCTTCGGCCAGACACCGCAGCGCATCGGCCGCGCGGCCGAGCGCCAGCAGCATCGCCCCGAGCTGCGCCTTCGCCTGCGGATCCCGCGAGTCGAGGATCACCGCCTCCGCCGCGTCCTGCGCCGCACCGGTGAACAGTTTCAGGCGGAAACGCACGTCCGCCCGCGCCTTGCGCAGGACCGGATCGTCGGGTGCCGCATCGACGGCCGCATCCAGCGCCGTGCGCGCGTCATCGAGGCGATTCTCCTGCACGGCGAGCCGCGCCTGCAGGAGCGCCAGCTCGCCGGCCGGCGCGCCGAGCCTTTCGAGTGCGGCGAGCAGCGGCCGCACCGCGCCGAGGCGGCCAGCGTCCAGCAACTCGCCGGCGCGGCGGATCAGCAGCGCCGGATCGGGTCCGCTCGGCCGGAACGGGTCGCCGTCTTGCAGCGCAGGGTGCGGACGGACGTCATCGAGCATCATCACCTCTCCTTTTGAGCGGCGGCCGCACGTTGCGCGGCGGGGCGCGCGTCAGACCAGCAGGCTCGCCACCGACGACGAGCTGCTGGTGGAATTCTGTTCCTGTTCCATGATCAGGTAGCGCTGCGCGAACTGCGTCACGAAGGTCGGGCTCTTGAAATCGTTGAGGTTGATGCGGGAGCTGATCGCCTGCTCCTGCGCGCCGATCGGCTGGAAAGCGATCTGCTGGGGGATGTCGAGCGTCGTCGTGACGACCGCGCGGAAGGTCGGATCGCCGAGGATCTGGTCGACCGACGTGATCGTGCCGCCGCGCTGGATGAAGTCGAGCGCGTTCGACAGGCCGGGCGTGCCGGCGTCCAGCGACTGCCGCCAGAGCACTTCGGCGTAGCCGTTGGCGATCGTGTTCAGCACCTGCGGATTCTGGATCACCGACAGACCCTTGGTGGCGAACTGGTAGGTCTGCACCGCCGATTGCCAGGCGCTGCCGAGCTGATTGGCGAGCGAATTGTTGCCCGACGGATTGGAGTCGAGCGCCTTGGCCGCCAGCGCCGTGTAGCCAACGTCGCTGCCCAGACCGTTCGCGGTCAGGAACACCTTCTGGAAATCGGGATTCTGCAGCAGCTGAGTCACGCTGGTCGAACTGGTGACGGCCTTGCGGAACGCGGCGACGTCGCGGATGACCTGCGGCTGCTTGGCCTCGTTCGCGACCCCTTGCGTCTGCGTGCGCTGCGCATCCTGCAGCGCGATGATCGGATTGGAATCGAGCGGCGCCGCCCCTGACGTCCCCGATCCGTACAGCGTGCCGATCAGCGACGAGCCGCTGCTCGACGAGGAACTGAACAGCGACAGCAGCGACGTCCCGAGCACGCTGTCCGACATCAGCGCAGGTCCTTCACCTCAGGCGGCACGCGACAGGCCGGTCGCGATGTTCTCGTTGACCTCGATCAGGAACTCGTAGTCAAGCGCCGCCTTGTCCATCTCCCGGCGAACGGTGCGGCCGACGGCGATGATCGAGGAGCGCAGCGCGTCCGGCAGTTCGTTCGCCGGGTCGACCAGGAGCTGGTGCACGGTGAGCCAGAGCCGCCGGTTGTCGGCGAGCGCGCGCGACTGGTCGACGACGCTGCCGTTGCGCGCGACCTTCAGCGCCGCATTGGCGCGCCGGAACACATCCGCTTCCTGCTCGCGGAGCGTGCGGTGGGATGCGGCCGTCTGGTAGGCCCGTGCGGCTTTTTGCCAATCGTTGCTCATGGAACCTCGTTGACCGGATGCAATATGCTGCGGGTCGCCTCTGCGATCCCGACCGGCGTTGCCGGCAGGGGCGCCGGCCGCGGTGGCTGCCGGTGCGGGTACCGCCTGCCGATATCGGATTCGTGGGGCTCCGGCGGCGGCTTGCGGCCGAGGACCGCGTCCTCGTGACTGATGATGCGACGGACCAGTTTCAGCGCCTGGTAACACTCGTCGGATTCCGCCAGCGACAGCGCGCGCGCCAGGATCTCGCGCGCCAATGCCGAGGTCGTCGCGGCGCTGACGTCGGCGATCAGCTGGCGCGCAAGCACGAGCCCGCCGTCGCGTTCGTCGTCGTTGCCGATATAGGCCGTCTGCAACGCGAAGTAGATACGGCGCGCCGGGCTGTCGGCCTGATCCGGCGCCATGATCTGCTTGCCGAACAGGAAGCGCGCGCGCGCGGTCAGCTCGATCCGGCTTTTGGTCCGGAAACGGATCGGCGCGCCATTGACGATCATCACCTCGCCCTGGCGCAGCTCCAACACCAAGTTAGACATCGCGCCCCTTCATGGCGGATTCCGGTGCGGGGCCGCCGCCCCGGCGTTCGCAGCGTCGGGGCGGCATGCCTGCCGCCCCGCGCCTTCATTAGCCGAACAGCTTCAGCAGTGCCGACGGTGCCTGGTTGGCGATCGACAGCGCCTGCGCGCCCAGCTGCTGCTGGATCTGCAGGCTCTGGAGCATGGCCGACTCCTTGGCCAGGTCGGCGTCGACGAGCGCCGAGACCCGAGTTCAGCGCGTCGATCTTGTCGTTGTTGAAGCTGATCTGCGCGTTGATGTAGTTCATCGCGTTGCCGTAAGTGTCGAGCGCGCTGTTGACGCACGCCTGCACACCCACGAACGTGGTGATCGTAGAGCTGCTGACAGAGCCCGTCGCCAGCGTCGAGATCGACGTGAACTGGGTGTAGGCGTCGAACGAGTTCAGCGTGTACGTGTTGCCGGCCTCGTCCTGCACCAGGTTGATGCTGGTGGGCGTCGTCGTGTTGTTCGACGAGCTGATGACGTACTGGCCGTTGTACGTTGCGGAGTTCAGGTCGTTCTTGATCTGCTTCATGAACGACGTGTACTGCGACTGGTAGTTGGACGTCTGCGTCGTGCTGTTGGCGCCGTTGGCCAGGGCGACCAGCACGTCGCGGGCCGAGTTCAGCACGTTCGACACGTCGTTCAGGGCTGACAGGGTCGTGCCGACCAGGCCCTGGCCGTAGCCGAGCTGCTGGTTGGCCGCACCCAGGCCGGAGATTTCCGAACGCACGGCCTGCGCCACGGCATACGCCGCGCCGTTGTCGGTCGCATCGGCGACCATGTAGCCGGTGGACACCTGCTTCTGCACAGCCTGCAGCGCAGAGTTGGTTTCGTTAAGCGACTGCAGCGCGATGGTCGCGCCCGGGTTCGTGATCACCGAGTTGACGGACTTGGTATCTTACCTTCCTTGCCCAAAGTTGACGCATGTCCCCACGATTTTTGCGGGCCTTGAGATCAGTCTACCGATTAAGACTTACGAACCGGTGAACGCCGCCCTGCTCAGAGGTAGTTGGCGAGCGACAGCGAGCGCAGGCTGGCGATCATCTGGTACGACGCCTGCAACTGGGTCTGAGACAGCGACAGCTGCGTCGATACCTGGGCCAGATCCGCGTCCTCGATGCCGGAGAGCTGCGACTGCAGCGCCGTCGTGGTGTCGCCGATCGCCGTCGCGGTGTCCGACAGCGCGGTCTGCCGGTTGCCCAGCACGCCGGCGTCGGCGTTCATGGTGTCGGAAGCGCTGGTGAGGGTGGACGAGACGCTCTGCGCGAAGGCCTGCAGGCCGGACGCACTCGCGGACGCGGGGGTGAGCGCCGCGAGGCTCGCCAGCCCGCCCAGGATGTCGCGGAAGTAGGAGCCGGTGGTGCCCGTGCCGGTGGACTGCACGTCGCCGTTCTGGTTGGCCAGCATCACGCCCGGCACGCTGACGCCCTGCCCGGTCGGGATCGACGCGCGCCCACCACCGGCGGCGGCGAGCGCTTCCAGGCTGGCGGAGAACGGGCTGGTGCCCGGCGCGGTCGAACCGGCGACGGCGAGCGTGGCCGCACTCGTCGCCGCCGCGCCGTTGGCGGAGAGGCCGGCCACGGCGCTGCTGATCTGGGTGTAGAAGCCGGACGACAGGATGGCGTCCGGCTGCGGGATCGGCGGGTTCGCGCTGTCCTGACCGGCGAAGACGTAAACGCCGCCGTCCGTCGTATCGAGCAGCCCGGCGACCTGCTGCAGCGCCGAGCGTGCCGATGCGGCGAGCGTGGCGACCCCGCTCGGCGACAGCGTGGCGACGCCGCCGAGCTGCGACGTGATGCCCGACACCACCGACGAAATCTGCGTGAGCGCGCTCTGCGCCACGCCCAGCCGTCCGGTCGCGGCCTGGACGTCGGTCTGCAGCGTCTGCTGCGTCGCGATTTGTGGCTGCAGGTCGAGCGCCGTGCGCGCAGCGGCGCCCAAACCCGCGTAGTCCTGCGACACGAGGCCGCTGGACACCTGTTCGGTCAGGTTGGCGACATGCTGGCTGACCGACGCGGCGTTCGCGGACAGCACGCCGGTCAGCCCGTAGCCGAGGGGAGGCAGCGATCCGCTCATGCCGATGTCATCGCGGTGATGAGGTCGGTCCACATCGCCTTGGCCGCCGCGATCACCTGCGCGTTGGCGCCGTAGGCGTTCTGCAACTGCGTCATCTTCGCCAGCTCGGTATCGACGTTCACGCCTGTCACCGCCGACAGGCTCGATTGCAACGAGGTCTGCACCGCGGCGTCGCTCGTCGACTGGCTGCTCGCGGTCGCAGCCTCGGCCGCCTGCGAGGCGACGAGGGCGGAGGCGTAGTCGCCGAGATCGGCGGGACTGGCGAAGCCCGCCGACAGCATGCCGCTCGCGCCGAGGCCGGTGGTCGGGATCGCCGCCTGCGGCACGCCGGCTTGCGCTTGCGCGCCGAACGCGTAGTCGAGCACGCGCGAGATCAGCGTGCTGAAGCCGGCCGGGCCGCCGGGCGGGTTGGGCGTGAAGGCCGAAGCGCCGGTCGGGCTGCCGGCCACCGCCTGGGTGCCGTCGCGCACCAGGCTCGGGTCCGCCGACACCGCTGGATTGACCTGGATCTCGCCCGCATAGCCGACATAGCCAGACTGGATCGGCGACGTCGTGCTCAACGCGGGGACGTTTCCGTTGGCGTCGCTGAACAGCGTCAGGCCCTGGGCGGCGAAGCGGTTCGACAGCTGGGCGGCGAATTCGTCCAGCTCGCCCTGGTAGGTCGGCAGCGTGCTGTCGCGCAGCGCGATGTTGGCGCCGAGCGAGCCGCCGCTCAGCTCGCCCGTCACGTCCTGGCCGTTCAGCGTGATCGCCGGAATGCCGCCGGGATAGCTCGCGCCGGCCGAGATCGTCGCCGCCTGTGTGGCGAACGGCGGCGACGTGCCGTTCAGCGGGATCGACAGGTCGCCGCCGGCCAGCAGCGTCACGCCGCCGTCCGGCTGGTTGAGCACCTTGACGCCGATCAGCGACGACAGCGTGCCGATCGCGGCGTTGCGCTGGTTCTGCAGGTCGGCGGTGCTCTGCCCCTGCGCCTGCAGGCCGATGATCTGCTGCGACAGGCTGCCGATCGTGGCGACGGTGCTGTTGAGCGTGCCCACATCGGCGACGATCGCGTTCTGCGCGCTCTGCCGCTGCGCCTGATAGGCCTGGCTCTGCGCGTTGATCGCGGCGGCGAGGTTGCCGGCGGCCGTCACCACCGCCGCCTGCTGCGTCTGGTTCGAGGGGTCGTTCGCGAGCGTGGTGAAGGCGGACTGCACGCCGCCGAGCAGGCTGGACAGGTCGCCGCCGCTGCCGGGCGCGCCCTGCACGGCGGTCACCGCCGACAGTGCGGCCTGCGTGGTGTGGCTGGAGGCCGCGGCACCGTTCTGCGTCAGCACGCTCGCCTGCAGCGCCTGATCGGTCACGAGTTGCGCGGGCTCGACCTGCACGCCGACCGGCTGGCCGGACGCGGTCAGGTTCTCGGTCGACGAGGTCTCGGCGCTGTAGCCGGGCGTGCTGGCGTTGGCGATGTTCTGCGACAGGACGGCGAGCTGGCTTTCGATCGCCGCGATGCCGCCGCTCGCTATGTCGATTCCGCTGCTGATGCTCATGACACCGATCCGTCCCGCGCGAAGCTAGACGCAGAACCTTACTGCTTCATGTTGACCGTGGTTTGCAGCATCTGGTCGGCGGTGGTGACGACCTTGGCACTCGCCGAATAGGCCTGCTGCGCGACGATCAGGTTGCTCAGCTCGGTAGCGAGATCGACGTTCGAGCCTTCCAGCGATCCGGTCAGCAGCGTGCCGGCGCTGCCCGATCCGGCGCTGTTGACCAGCGGATTGCCGCTGGCCGGGCTCTGCGTGAACGCCTGGCCATTCTGGCTCTGCAGCTGGTCGGGCGCGGCGAAGGTGACGATCGGCACCTGGGCGATGGTCTGCGAGTTGCCGTTCGAGTAATTGACGACGACGTTGCCGTTCGAGGTCGTCGTGACGCTGCTGAACGAGCCCGGCGCCTGTCCGTTCTGGGTCAGGCTCTCGAGCGAGTATTGCGTGCCGGCAAACTGCGTCACCCCGTTGGCCTGACCGTAATTGCCGATGTTGAGCGAGATCTGCTGCGGGCCGTTGTTGAACTGGGCGGTGAAGGTGATCGTCGCCGGCGAGGCCGCCGTGGCGGCCGAAACCGCGATCGTCCCCGGGTCGGCGCCGCTGACGGCGAGCGCGGACGGCGTGCCGGCCGGCGCCGTGCCGGCGCCGAGCGCACCGCCGAACGTGACGTTCGCCGTGCCGAGATCCGTGGTTCCGTTGGTGTTGTCGGGCGATACGACCTGCACCGACCACTGTCCGGGCGCGGTCTGCGTCCAGTTCAGCGTGATGGCGTGCGATGTTCCCTGCGCGTCGTACACCTGCACCTGCGAGGTGATCGGCCCGGCCGTCGCGGGCGTGGCGGGCGGGTTGGCGGCGAGCGTGACGGTTCCCGTCGCCTGCGGCGGATCGCTGCTCTCCGACACCTGGATCGGCGCAATTGTGGACTGGTTGACGGCACCCGTCGCCGGATTGACGGCCCAGCCGTTCAGGTAATACCCGGCGCTGTTGACCAAATAGCCGTTGGCGTTGAGCTGCCAGTCGCCGGCCTGCGTGTAGTACTGCGTCCCGCTGAACGTGGTCTGTCCGTTCTGCGACCCGTTCGGCTGGCTGACGGAGAAGAACCCTTGGCCCGAGATCGCCATCGCCAGCGGGTTGTTGCTCTGCGTGACGGTGCCCTGGACGTTGTTGACGTAGCTCGGCGTGCCGACGACGGAGTCCGAGCCGTTGTCGGTGGGCGTGCTGGTCGAGAGATAGTTGGTGAAGTCGGTTTGGACGCGCTTGTAGCCGACGGTCTGGCTGTTGGCGATGTTGTCGCTGATGTTGGTGAAGTTGGACGACTGGGCCGTCAGGCCGCCGATCGCCGTCGCCATCGCACCGAACAGGGACATGCTGCGCTCCGAAGTCTGCGTTCGGCGGGATGGGCAGCAGGAAGCGTGCCAGCGCTGCGGCGCGGTTTGCCGCGCGTTCCGCGGCCACTTCGTCCCGTTACGGACGGCACGATCTGCCGGGTGCGGCACGATCTGCCGCGCCATCCGCCGCCGAAACGCCGGATCGCCGCGGATTGCCGGTGGCCCGCGATTTGCTGTCCGGCATCGCCATGAAGGTCGCCCCGCTGCAGCCTGTCACTGCCGATGCGCCGAGCTCGCCCGCCGCCACCGCGACGGCGGGGCCGCAGTTCGGCGCGCTCATGCAAACGCTGACGTCGGGCGTCGCGCCGACCGGCGGCACAACGGCGCGCACAACGTCGTTGCCGATTGGCACGCTGACGCGTGCCGCCACCGTCACCGGCAATGCCACGGCAACACCGTCTCCTGCCGCCGACAGTTCCGTCGGGCCAGTGGCTGGTCGGATCTCGACCGCGCCCGTCGGCCCGGCCACGGCGACCGCCGCGCCGCCGCCAACAACGGGTGCGCCGGCACCTTCACCGCAGCCTGCCGAGCCGGCAGCCGGTCAGGCGCAAGCGGAGGTCGCGGTGCCGGTCGTGCAGCCGGCGACTCAACAAGCCGCGCCCGTCACGCCACGCCCGGTTGCCACGCCCGCACGGGCTGCATCCGGCGGCGCTGCGGCCCCGAGCGCAGCACCCGCAGCGGCAGCAACGCCGTCGAACGCAACGGCGATCGGAGCTGCCGCCCCTGCGGCGACGCCGAGCGCGCAGGAAAGCGCCGACGCGCCGCCGCTGCCATCGTCGGCCCCGGCGGCAGCGCAACAGGATGCGGTGCCGGTCGGAGCCGCCACTCAAGCGGCAACGTCGAGCGCGCAGACTGTATCGCCGGCCGCTCCGAAACCGCCGGCTACCGACGCAAGTCGCGAAACCAAATCAGGTTCGCGCGGCACCTCCGGCGCCGCCACCGTAGCGCAGACCCAGAGTTCGTCTCCGCCCGCCGCCGCATTGGATGTCGCGGCCGTTGGCGTTGCAGCGTTGCCAGCGGCGTCCGCGCCGGCGCAGGCTGATGCCGGCAGCGGCGGTGCCGCTGCGCAGGCCCCATCCGAGGCGGCCATACAGGGCGCGACACGATCGACGACCGCCGCGCCGACGCCCGATGGTGTTGCCGCGCCGGCAAACGCCGCTTCGGCGCCGGACCTGACCGCGCAGTCCCCGCAGCCCGGCAACGCAACGCCGCAATCGCCACAGGCCAACCCGTCTTTCGCTACTGGCGGCCAAAAATTGGCCAAGTAGCTGATTCTTCGTGGGTGCGGTGGCCAAGGTCGGCACCACAGGACGCATGATCATAC
>Ga0209040_10000342_pt1 | contig 34853 bp, 29 predicted proteins | sample BogFormECP12_OM3_FD_188240 | JGI IMG/M metagenome (GOLD analysis project Ga0209040, IMG submission 188240) | Bog forest soil microbial communities from Calvert Island, British Columbia, Canada - ECP12_OM3 (SPAdes) (version 2) | ecosystem: Environmental > Aquatic > Freshwater > Wetlands > Bog ... | reverse complement strand
CGATCCCGTCTTCCAGCGCGGCGATTTCCTCTTCCATTTGGTGGCATCGGTCCTGCATTTGCTTCAGCTTGATGGGATTCAGTCGCTTGCGTGATTCTGACTTTTGCTCGACGTATCCTGGCACATCTGACAATGTGGGATCACTGCGCCCCGACGCTTCTCCCGGCGGGGTCTCGGCGCCGCGCTGTTTGCGCCACTGGTAGTCCTCGTAATTGCCAGGGAAGACCTCGACTCTCCCCTCACCAACCTCGAAGATGCGCGTGGCGAGCTTGTCGATGAAATAGCGATCGTGGGAGACAAACACCACCGTACCGTTGTATCTCTCCAGTGACTCCAGCAGCACATCTTTCGCCCGCATATCGAGATGGTTGGTGGGCTCGTCGAGCAGCAGAAAGTTCGAAGGATGCAGCAGCATGCGCGCCAGAGCATAGCGATTGCGCTCGCCGCCGGAGAGCACGCCTATGGGCTTGAACACGTCGTCTTCGGAGAACAGGAAGCAACCCAGTAGCCCGCGCAACTCCGTCATCGTCTTCTGCGGTGCCACGTCGGAAAGATCGTCGAGCATGCGGCTCGAAGGGTCGAGTTCCTTGTACTGGTCCTGCGCGAAGTAGTCAGGCTCGACGTTGTGCCCAAGCTTCAGCGATCCCGCGGTAAGCGGCTCGATACCAGCCAGCAGCTTGATCAGTGTTGACTTGCCGGCCCCGTTGATGCCGACGAGCGAGATGCGGTCTCCGCGCTGGATAGTGAAGTTGACATCGCGAAAAACTTCCTTGGGGCCGTAGCTCTTGGCGACTCCCTTGCATTCCACCACAGTACGTCCACTTGGGTTAGGCTGCGGGAAGCTGAAGTGGATGGTCTTCTCTTCCGTGGGAATCTCGATGCGCTCGATCTTTTCCAGTTCCTTGATGCGGCTCTGCACCTGCTTGGCTTTCGTCGCCTGGTAGCGGAAGCGATTGATGAAGGCCTCAAGCTGCTCGATGCGTTCGCGCTGGTTTTTGTAGGCGGCAACGAGGGAGTCGCGGCGCTCTTGTTTCTGCTGCAAATACTTCTCGTAGTTGCCGCTATAGAAATGGACGCCCTTGTTCCAGATCTCGATGATGCGATCGACGGTGACGTCGAGGAAGTAGCGGTCGTGCGAGATCAGGACGTAAGCGAATGGATACTGCAGCAGATATTCCTCAAGCCAGTTGCGGGTTTCGAGGTCGAGATGGTTGGTGGGCTCGTCGAGCAGCAGCAGGTTCGGTTTCGACAGCAGCAACTTCGCGAGGGCGATACGCATCTGCCAGCCGCCGGAGAACTCCTCGGTGTAGCGCGTCCAGTCTTCCTTGCGAAAGCCGAGACCATCGAGCACCGTGCCAACCTGCGAGTCGAGCGCGTAGCCGTCATGCACGCGGAAGTGGCTTGAGATGGTGTGGTAGCGCTCGGCCACTTGGTGATATTCAATCGATGCCGGATCGAGTTCGCCCATCTTGTGGGCGAGCTCTTCCATCTCCGTTTCCAGCGCCTGCAGGCCGCCGAAGACCGACATGCACTCATCGAAGACAGTTCGGCCTTCGAGCCGCAGGCCATCCTGTGGCAGATAGCCGAAGGTGGTGTTCTTGGCGGAAGTGATGGAGCCGTAATCGAGCGATTCGATGCCGCCCAGCACCTTCAGCAACGTGGATTTGCCGGTGCCGTTGGCTCCCACCAATCCCACGCGGTCGTGCGGCGTGATGAGCCAGTCCAGGTTGTCGAACAGAAGCTTGGGGCCGAACCGTTTTCCGGCGGAGGAAAGCTGCATCATGGCGAGGCACTAGTTGATCTTCTTCTGGCCCCGGATGATGCGCTCGTCGATGGGCTTGCGCCCGGCAAAGCCCTCGCTGGTGCTGTGCCAATGGCCGATACCCTGCTCGCCCAGTTTCCAGCACAGCAGGATGATCTCGTCGCCGACGACACAGGGGAAATCGAGCAGCCCGATGTCCAGATCTTTGACCTGCACTCCGGCGGCGTCGATCTCGGCGACGGCGTCCTTGGCGCGCTGGATCGCCTTCTCACGCTCGTCCTTGCGGCCTTTGAGCGCGACGATGTTGACGTACGTCCCGCCATTCAGGAATATCCGGCTCTTGAGGGCTTCGAATTCGGCGTCCACTTCCTCAATCAGCGCCTTCGCCTGCATGGCAGAGCGCAACAACGATTCCAGAACGGGGAGCAGTGTCTCAGCTTCCGAAAGTGTAAAAGTGCGCGGCATATCGATGGCTACCTGACCAGTTTCTGCCCGCTTGGGGCCTTGGCGGCGGTTCATCATGCGGCGGCGATATTCCCGCAAATCGGACCAATAGCGCGGAACGCGCCGCTGATATTTTTCCCGAGGACGCCTGCGTTGGCGAGTACGAATCATCACTGGATTTCTAACATTCTATCAAGCGCCACGCGCGCCCAGGTTTTGACATCGTCTTTCACCCTAATCGGGTTGACCACTCGGCCCTCCACCAGGTTTTCCAACGCCCAGCAAAGGTGCTGCGGCGAGATGCGAAACATAGTAGTACAAAGACAACCGGAATCGTCGAGCGTAATGACGTGCTTATCCGGGTTCTCCCTGGCCAGACGGTTGACCAGATGAATTTCGGTGCCGATGGCAAATGCGCTGCCTGCAGGCGCCTGCTCGACGCTCCGGATGATGTGGTCGGTTGAGCCGATGCCGTCGGCCTTCTGACAAACCTCCCAGCGGCATTCGGGGTGCACAATCACCCGCATGCCAGGGTACGTTGTCCGGATCCTATCGACGTGCTCGGGGAGAAAGCGCTGGTGGACCGAGCAGTGGCCCTTCCACAAGATGACCTTCGCCCGGCGCAGGCGGTCGGTGGTAAGACCGCCCTGCAGTTGGTACGGGTCCCACACCACCATTTCGTCCAGGGGGATGCCGCGTGCAAATCCGGTATTGCGGCCCAGGTGCTGATCGGGCAGGAAGAAGATCTTGTCGTTGCGGCGGAAGGCCCAGTTAAACGCACCCTTGGCGTTGGACGAGGTGCATACCATACCTCCGCGCTCGCCGCAGAACGCCTTGATTGCGGCGGTGGAGTTCATGTAGGTGAGCGGGGTAATGCCGTGACCTTCGTCGTCAGTCAGTCCGAGATTAACGAACTGCTCCCAGGCGTCTTCGACTTGGCCGATCTCGGCCATGTCGGCCATGGAACATCCGGCATTAAGGTCGGGGAGCACGACCGACTGCCCGGCATGAGCGAGAATGTCGGCGCTTTCCGCCATGAAATGGACGCCGCAGAAGACGATGTATTGCCCTGCGGCCTGCGCCGCAAGCTGCGAGAGCCGGTAGGAATCGCCGCGATAGTCGGCAAAACGCACCACTTCATCGCGTTGATAGTGATGTCCCAGGACCACGCACTCCCGTCCGAGGGTGTCTTTCGCCTCCCGAATCCGTTCGTCCATGGAATAGTCGGGCAGGACGAGATAGTTTTCGAGCGAGCAGGATGTTGCTTCAGTAATCGATGCTGTTGCCACGGTAATGTCTCTGCCTTCAGTCCCGGCCGCGAAGCTCTTCTGGGAAGAAAAACCACGCCCCGGAACGGGGATGTTGAAAGCTGACCTGCGGCTCCAGTAGATCCACTACGCTTGCGCGCCCGACCTACGGGGATGTTGAAGCTGCGGGTTGACGCTTCTCTTACAACTGTTATAGATGCCCCAGCTACGGCGTTTGTTACAAAAACGAGAACCGCGTCACTCCGACGCGGCCATCTTGCTCACAGGAAGCTGTAACCAGGCACCCAAGTTCTATTTTCACCTGCCAGTCAAGTTTGTGCAAGCGGGGACAAGCCCGTGCGAGTTTCTGGGCACAAAGCGCGGTGTAGATACATGTGTATCTACATGTGTATCTACATTCGTGCTATGCTGTCGAGGGAGGACGTTATGCGCGCGCGCAAAATCGTGAGGTGGGGTAATAGCATGGCAGTTCGCCTGCCCAAGGTGGTTCTGCGAGCTGCCGGGCTGAAAGAAGGAGATATTCTCGAGTTCGGCACGAAGAATGGCGCTATCGTGGCGAAACCGGTCACGAAGAAGCCAGCTCTAAAGGAGTTGCTAGCGAGAGTTACCCCCGACAACGTGCATGAAGAAACTGATTGGGGAAAGCCGAGAGGCAGGGAAGCCTGGTGAAACGCGGCTACGTTCCGGACTCAGGCGATCTGGTTTGGGCATCATTCGATCCGCAGTCGGGGCATGAACAGGCCGGTCGCCGTCCGGCTCTGGTAATCAGTCCTCATTCTTACAATGAGAAGGTCGGTCTCGCCTTAGCATGTCCCATCACTTCGAAGGTGAAGGGGTATCCCTTCGAGGTTGAAGCGAATTCGACTCGTGTTCGCGGAGTCGTATTGGCCGATCAGATAAGAAGCCTCGATTGGCGATCCCGGCAATTCACGTTCATCGAACAGGCGGAACCAGAAACGCTGGACGCAGTAGTACAAGCATTATTGACACTGGTGCCTGTCATCGAAGACTAATGACGGACAGCCTAGCCCCCGATGTGCACCATTGTTCTCGACGCTGGTATAAAGCCCGGCTCGCCAATGTGATGGCGAGCCTCTTTGTGGTCGACCGCTCGCCGTATAAACTCGGCCATCCGCTCGTCGCTGGCACCGCCGGCCATGAGTCCGCCGAGATCGTGCTCACGGACAGAGAACAGGCAGGTGCGAATCTTGCCATCTGAAGTGACCCGGATCCGGCTGCAGTGTCCGCAGAAGGGATGCGAAACCGGCGCGATGATCCCGATCTCCCCCACGCCATCGTCAAAGCGGTAGCGGCGAGCGGTTTCGCTGCGCTCGCGCTCGATCTCGCGCAGCGGCATGAACTCTGCCATCCGGCGCACGATTTCGTCCAGAGTAATGACGATTTCCGGCGACCAGACGCGATCTTCCTCCAGCGGCATGAATTCGATGAAGCGGACAACGACGCCCTCATCGCGGGCAAACCCGCCGAAGGCGGTGATCTGGTCGTCATTGAATCCGCGCAATAAGACGCAGTTCACTTTGACCGGGTTCAGTCCGGCCCGCTGGGCCGCGCGAATTCCGGCCAGCACCCGCTCGTACGCATTAGGTACGCGCGTGATACGCGCGAAGCGCTCCTCATCGACGGCATCCATCGAGACGGTCACGCGGGAGAGTCCGGCATTGGCAAGGGGTTGCGCCAGTTCGGCAAGCAGGTGTCCGTTGGTGGTGATGGCGATGTCGAGCGGTCTGCCGCCCAGTGTCTTCATCTGGCCGAGTTCACGAACCATGTCGACCAGACCACGGCGCAGCAGAGGCTCACCGCCCGTGAGGCGAACCTTGGTGATCCCCAGGCTGACAAACACCCGCACCATGCGCAGGTAGTCGGCAATCGGCATCTCCGGAAATGCGGGGCCGTCGTTTCCCGAGCGGCAATAGACACACTTATAGTTGCAGCGGTCGGTGATGGAGATCCGCAGGTCGTGGATCTGACGGCCGAATTTGTCGGTGAGAAACAAGCTGCCTGCTATCGCCCTTCTGACTCTTTGCCGGTAAAGGGGTCCTTCGACTCCGCTCGGCTAAGGTCTCGCTTCTCTCAGGATGACAAGCGAAAAGCGCTTTTGATCAACACGATTTCGATGTGCGGGAAAGGAGGAGTGGCAGCGGGCGAAGACCGGCCGCGGCTGATCGTTTCCTTTCCAAGTACGGGAGGCATGGAAGTTTCCCTCCACACCCTCGGCCTCACTCGCGTGAGGCACCGCCGCCGCAGCCCTGGGTATTCCGGTAGGCCGCGGAGGTCGGAAACAGTATCCGCAATTATAGATGCAAACGCGAGCTTAAGCAGCGCACAGAAAAAACGCGTCCCGGCTGGTTGGTCGGGACGCGCGGATAAAAATACCCGTTAACAGTTAGAAGGTAAACTTGGCTCCGATCTGAATGTTACGGGGCGAATAGGCGAAGTTGCTGTTCGCGTTGGTCACGGTGCCAAGCATAGCCTTATTGTTCGTGCTGGGAGCATTAAAAATCAGAGTGCTCCCGGTGATGGAGTACGCGGTGTTGGCAACACCCGTTACGTTGACATGGTTAGCCAGGTTGAATGCCTCACCCAGAATCTGAAGCTGATACCGCTCCTTGATGGGAATCGACTTCGAGAGCCGCAGATCAACGACCTGTGTTCGGGGATAGCGGTATGTGTTGCGTCCAGTCTCTAGGATGCGATTCGCTCCACCGGAACCGTTGTAGCTACCGCTGGCGAGGGCCCCAGGAGGGTTACCGCTGGTTACCAGTGAGTAGGGAAGGCCCGACTGCGCCTGGTAAATCGGCGCCAGTTCCCAACCGTTGGCCAGGTAACCCGCCCATCCCTTGACCTTCCATGGGGAATCGAACACCCCACTGATGATGAAGCGCTGACGAACGTCGAAGTTGGAGTTGCCATACTCGCACTTCAGGCAGTTCGGGAACAGCAGGTCGTTGGTATCGGTGAAGGTTGATTCGTTTTGGCCGTAATCGATAGCGTGCGACCACGTATAGTTGACGTTGAACTGAATACTGTTGCTAAAGCGCTTATTCAGGAGTACGGCGAGAGCGTTATAGCTTGAGTTGACGCCACTGAAAATGCTGGTCATCGCGCCATAACTGGTGTTCGGACGGGTACCGGTGTAAAGCGGCGTGGTGATCTTCGAACCGTTGGCAAGCGGCCCCAGCCCTGTGGGATCCACGACCGTGTAGGTCAACGTAGTAGTTGGTGTGGGAAGGTTGGTGTCAACAAAGTCGGGCAACTCGCGCCCGAAACTTCCCAGGTAATTCAGCGAGAGGACAACACTCTTGCCAAATTCGTGCTGGATCGACAAGTCGGATTCATACACCATCGGGTTCTGGAATCCCTGGTTGAAGAACACGAGGCTTGGCTTGAGCGTACCCGTCGGGACTGAAGCGAAGATTTGGGGGAAGGTCGCGCCACCCTGGGTGCTGGTGTAGCTGAAACTCAACTGACCGGCGGCAGCGCCCGTATTGATGAGCGCATTGTAAATGGTGGAGTTGATTATGCGGCCGTAATACATGCCGAACCCGCCGCGTAGCGAGGTGTTGCCGTCACCGAACAAGTCATAGGCAAAGCCGACGCGTGGACCCCAGTTGTTTTTGTCGCTGGGCAACTGAGAGGTCGCAGGTACCGCTGGGTTAGCCAACTGGGTAGAAGGCATCACCTCGTATTCGTAACGCAATCCGAGTGTCAGGGTCAGGCGAGGCGTGGCCTTCCAAGTGTCTTCCGCGAAGAAACCCAGATCGGTGGTTGAAAACTGCAGGCCTAGCGGTCCGAACGCTTGCGTGAAGTTGCTGTAACAGGGAACATGCTTCCCGCTGGAAACGCAGGTGTTTTTTCCGTAGAGGTCAGAGAAGTAGTCAACCAAGCTGTTGTAGGTATACGAACCGTACTGGTTGCGGAGGTTCTGCGTTTTGTCTGTCGTGTAATTGATGTCGGTGCCGAACTTGAAGGTGTGTCTACCCTTCAGCCAGGTGACCGTGTCGGCATACTGCTGTACGTATTCGTTGGGATACTGTGGCCTCTCCAGGAAATTCGCGGTTCCAAAGTTAAAACCGACCGAGGTGCTGGCCAGTTGGATGAAAGGCGGCAGGCCCAAGGGGTTGGTATATCCCGGAGGATTTACCAGCGTGTTCTGCTCGTAAGGCGTGGGAGTCTGGTTGTTCTCGTATTCAAAGTCGCGCCCATACTGGAAGCGGAACTGGTTGGAGACGTTCGACGTGATGAAAGAGTTCAGGTTGGCGATACCCCAGGTGTCCTTCACATAATCGTTGCCAAAGCTGGCAATGCCGTAGTTGTTGCTGGCTTGCGTCTGGATGCCGGCAGGCGAAGCCCATCGCATGCGGTTGACCGACAACGAAAGGTGGTTCTTCTGGTTGATGTTCCAGTCGATCTTAGGAAACCAGATGTACTGCTCGCCCGTGCGGGGCACGGTGCCCAGCATGCTATTCAGGCCATTCAGTCCGTTCGTGTAGTCGGTCTGCGCCTGGGCACTACTCACGCCGAGCCGGGTTGCGAGAGTCCCGATGGATGCGGCCGTGGGTGTAGCGTAGAATGCCGAAACACTGAAGGGGACGGCCGTACCGGGGAAATTCCTGTAGTACCAGTCGTAAGCGAAGTACCAAAACAACTTGTCCTTGACGATTGCGCCGCCGAGACCAATACCGCTGATTCGGCGAATATCGGAAGGCTTGAAGGGCTGGATCGTATACACTCCCGGCGACGTCTGGGTCGCGAGCGTGGTGAATGGATTCGTCGAACCCCACGCGTTGTCTCGGTAGAAGAAGTAAGCCTCGCCGTGGATTTCGTTGGTGCCGCTCTTCGTCACCGTATTAATGACGCCACCGGCAGCGCGCCCGTACTCAGCGGAATAGTTCGAGGTGTTGACCTGGAACTCCTGCACCGCAACTTTGGGAGTTGAGTACCCGGCGCGTGTACGGCCACGTTCCTCGGAGAAGAAGGCCTGGTTATTGTTCGCGCCGTCAATCGTGTTGTTGTTCATCAGTGTGCTGATACCGCGCACACTGAGCAGGCCGAATCCATTGACGTCGTTGTTCACCCCCGGTGTCAGGAGGGCGAAATCAGACCAGCGTCCGCCGTTGATGGGCAGATTCTCGACGGCCACAGAGTTAAGCACTGGGGCGAAGTCGGCAGACGTGGTGTTAACTGTGGGCGCTTCGGCCGTAACTTCCACTTTCTCGGAACTGCCACTAATTCCCAGTCGCGGCGCGATCTCTGTCACGCGACCGACTTCGACGATCACCTACGGAGCACGGTAACCGGCAAAACCCTGGGCGGTCACGCTGACGGTGTACGATGCCGGAGTCAGCTTGGTGATGCGGAAGTACCCGGTTGAATCGGTGGTAGCCGTCTGCTCCTGATTTGTTCCATTGTTGTGGACAGTGACCGTCGCACCTGCGACAACAGCACCTTGCGGATCGTAAATCGCTCCCGCAATCGCTCCTTCGGTGGTGGACTGCGCACAAACCGTTAAAGAAAAGAGAAGAATGAAAACCGCGAGAAAGAAAGTTGTCAGTATGCTGGTAAACGCTAGAGAGAGAGATGTGCGTTGTAGGCCAGACGTGAAAAACATGGATTTATGCTCCTCGAATTCAAGTTAGCGTCCTGCTCGTTGGGCATAACGTGATTTCCGATTTCGAAACACAAGAACCGCGACTGCAGACTTATCAGCCTATCAGCGTCTCATCGGCGTTTCATTACAGGAATATTTATAGGAGATGAAGAAATTTTTTATAGCGCAGGGGAGTGCTGCGATCGAGGTCGATTCATCGCAAGCCGGCGCCGACCCGAAACGTGCAGATGGATCATTCACTACATGCCTTCGTAATTCGGCCCCCCACCACCCTCCGGAGGCACCCAGGTGATGATTTCGTAAGGATCCATGATGTCGCAGGTCTTGCAATGCACGCAGTTGGAAGCGTTCAGATGAATCTGCAGCCCGCTCGAGGTGTCGGCAGCCTCGACCATTTCATACACGTTAGCGGGACAGAAATTCTTACACGGGTTGCCAAATTCCCGCACACAACGTTCGTTGCAGATGTTGGTGTCGTGGATGACGAGGTGCGCTGGCTGGTCCTCCTCGTGCTTAGTGCCCGAGTAATACACGTCGGTCAGCTTGTCGAAGGTGAGCTTGCCGTCGCCTTTGGCGGCGTTGATGATGTGCGCTTCCGCTCCTCCGTCTGCCGGTAGCTGCGAGAGCTGCTTCATGCGGAGATGACCGGCATGATTGCCATAGCGTTCGTGCAATCCGCGGCCTCCAGTGGCCTGCTGAATGCCGGCGTGCAGCATGCCGGAGAGAAAGCCCTTGTCAAAGCCCTGGTGGAAGTTGCGGACCGGCCACAACTCCTCTTTGATCCAGCTTTTCTCCACGCGCTCCTGAAATTTCTCCAGGATGTCGAGGGAGAAATCATCTTTCGCCATGGCCTCATAAGTGGTTTCGGCGGCCAGCATGCCACTCTTGATGGCAAGATGAATCCCTTTCAGCCGCTGCGAGTTTAGGAATCCAGCAGAGTCTCCCAGGATCATCCAGCCGTCGCCGGCGACCGGCGGTATGCACCACCAGCCTCCGTAGGGGAGGGACTTGGCGCCATACCGAATCATCTTGCCGCCTTCTAGCAGTTTGGCTATGAAGGGGTGCTTCTTGAACTCCTGCAGAACGTGCTGCGGGTCGATGCGAGGATCGGGATAATCCAGACCAGTAACGAATCCCAGCGACACCAGGTTTTCTTTCGAGCCGTAAATCCATGCGCCACCGTATTCGTGGAAGCTTAGAGGATAGCCCATGGTGTAGATCACTTCGCCGGCAGCAAATCGGCCAGGGGGCAATTCCCACAGCTCTTTTACGCCGATGCCGTAGGTCTGGGGATTGCGCTCGTGGTCCAATTGAAAGCGGCCGATCAACTGCTTGGTCAGCGAACCGCGGCTGCCTTCGGCAAGAATAACGACCTTGGCCTGGAGATCGTAGCCGGGCTCGAAGTTCGACTTCTGCTCGCCATTCTTATCGACGCCCTTGTCGTCGGTGCGCACGCCAAGCACGCGGCCTTTTTCGAAGAGGAGTTCCGAACCCGCAAACCCGGTAAAGATGGTGATGCCCGCCGCTTCCACTTTGCTGGCCAGCCACTTCACGAACCGATTAATCGAGATCACGTAATTGCCGTGATCGCGCAGAGGGGGCGGCGTAATGGGAAGCTTGAATTTTCCGGTGCGGGTGAGGTAATAGACCGCTTCTTTCACTACCGCTGCTTCGAGCGGCGCTTCGTTCTCGAAATCCGGCAGCAACTCGAGCATGGAACGCGGATCGAGCAATGCACCGGAAAGACAGTGCGCTCCCGCCTCTCTCGCTTTTTCCAGCACATAAATTCCGTCTTTGCTCAGAGGAGAGTCGGGACGCTTAGCGTTATGTTCATCGATCAACTGCGACAAACGCAGCGCACAGGCCATGCCGGCGGGTCCTCCGCCGACGATGACCACATCCGCTTCCATCGCCGGACGTTCGATCTTCGGAAGTGGTTTACGAAATACGATCATGCGCCCTTGGCCCTTTTCACTTCCTCGATAAGCGGCGGCACGATGTCGAACAGGTTGCCTACCACGGCGATGTCCGCAATCTCAAAAATTGGCGCTTCCGAGTCCTTGTTAATGGCGATGATGCTGCGCGATCCCTTCATCCCAACCACATGTTGAATGGCTCCGCTGATGCCGAGGGCAAGATACAGCTTGGGTGCAACGGTTTGTCCCGACGAACCTACCTGGCGGTCCATGGGCAGCCAGCCAGAGTCGCAGATCGGACGCGATGCGGCAATCTCGCCACCCAACGCGGCTGCGAGTTGCTGGGCCAGCTCGATGTTCTTCTGTTCCTTGATGCCGCGGCCAACGGAGACGATAATCTCGGCCTGGGTGAGATCGACGGCCTGCTTCGCTTCCTTGAAGGGAGCCTCGGGTTTGTTGCGGATAACGCCGTCGGCGATCGCAACGTTGACTGTCTCGACTGAAGCCGGTGCACTGCCGTCTTCGACTTTATCGCCGCGGTAGGCGCCTGACTGAAACGTCGCGAAGTAGGGAGAGTCGCCGGTCAACGAAACATCGGCGACGAATTTGCCCTGGAACATCTGCCGGGTGAACAGCAGCTTGCCACCCTCGTACTTGTAGCCAATCGCGTCGCTGATGAGGGCGCGGTTCAACGCTGTGGCCAGCTTGGGAGCGAAGTCGCGTACCTGGTAGGTGTGCGGCATCAGAACCAGCTTAGGCTGCTTCTGCTCGATGAAGCCTTTCAGCGCTGCCACAAAACCGTCTGGGGTGTAAGGCTCGAGCTTAGGCGACTCGAGGTTGTACACCTTGGCGACTCGTTTGGCCGCAACTTCGTTGGCGACGTCGCCAACTCCGCTACCGACTACGGCAGCTTCCAATGGCCACCCTGTTTCAGCCGCGATAGCCTGTGCACCCGTGAGCGTCTCCCACGAAACCCGGTTCAGCTTGCCTTCCCGCTGCTCGACAACAACCAGAATAGTGTCTGCCATTTCGATCCGTTCCTGCGCCCTGTTTTGAGCGCGTGCCGAGAGCTACTGATCTCCGGCACAATTTATTCCCCCCGGTACGATCAACGGGCTCGGTTTGCCCCCCGCCATTTTGACGGAGCGTCCGGCATGTTCAGTAGCTACGCCGCCGCAACCGATAGCCGTAAATGTTCAGCAGCAACCCTACAACGACCAATGCGATGGCAATAGCACCGAATCGAATCTGGCCGAGTTTGAGCGCTGCTGGCTCAAAAAACATCACGAGCAACGCGAACAGCACCAGAATCCAGCCCACGACCATGAAGGCCTTTCCAGTCTCGCGGCTCTCTTCTTGCGATGGCATCACCGCCTCCTGCTTGCGAGATACCAACTTCGGGCCCTAAACGCTCGGGCTCGCGCACTCACCCGATCACAGCACATGAAGTTCGTTGCGCAACTTGTCGACCAGCTTCTTGGCCACTTCCGCCGGAGGACCCTCGATCACTTGGGTCTTCTTCGTCTTCTGCGGAATGTACAACTTCTCGATTTTTTGCAGGTTGTCGCCCAGCGCCGCCTTCACTTCTTCGAACGCGACCTTCTTCAGCGGCTTGTTCTTCGCCTGCTTGATGCCGATGAGCGTGGCGTAGCGCAGCTTGTTGATGCCCGACTGAATGGTCAGCACCGCGGGCAGCGGCATATCGACAAATTGGAAGTATCCTGCTTCCAACTCGCGCTTCACCCGGATGCCGGTATCGTTCTTTTCGATCTGCATGATGATGGTGGCATGCGACCAGCCCAGGAGTTCGGCAAGCAGGACGCCAGTTTGCGCGAAACCGTAGTCATCTGATTGCAAGCCGGTGAAAACCAGATCGAAATTCTCGTCCTTCACCACGGAAGCGAACGCCTTGGCGGTGTTGAAGGCGTCGAGCCCGACGAAGCTGTCGCCTTCCAGATGGATGGCGCGATCGGCGCCTTTCGCCAAGGCCTCACGCAACACCTGCTGGGCCCGGGCGGGGCCGCTGGTAATGACGACGACCTCTCCTCCGTGCTTTTCCTTCTGGCGCAGCGCCTCTTCGAGAGCGTACGCATCCGGTTCATTGACTTCGTAGGAAACGTCTTCGCGAATCCATGTTCCGCTCTCGTTCAGCTTGAGCGGAGCATCCTTTTGCGGAACCTGCTTCATGCAAACCAGGATTTTCACCCTGAGCTCCTTCGACCCGGGCAATTTGCCGTCAGGCCACCGGGTTTCGTGCGGCGGGCAGTTGCTACTCCGCCTCAGGTATTGGTGATATCAGAATCGATGCGGCTCGTTACAGGGCGAGTCCATCGTGATTACCGAAACAAGCGAGTATAAATGACCAGCTTGAGGATATGAAAGGAAACGCGAGCGTCATTTCCATAACGGGAAAATCCGCTCCCGACTCAAAAGCGGTGGAATTGCAGAATCTCGCAGTAAACGCGAGCGGCTAAGCCGTTGAAGCCACACGCCGTTCCTGCGCCAGCAGCCTCTTCTTGCGGTTGATTCCCCAGCGATATCCGGCCAGTTCGCCATCACTGCGCACCACACGATGGCATGGCACTGCGAGCGCTACGGGATTGCTTGCGCAAGCTTTGGCAACGGCCCGAACAGAGTTTGGATCGCCGATCGCGCGGGCCACTTGGCTGTAGCTGCGCGTTTCACCTGCCGGAATCTCACGCAATGCATCCCACACTCTCTTCTGGAAGGCCGTGGCGCGAACATCGAGCGGCAAATCTATGGTGACGTTTTCGCCTCGTAAGTTAGCAAGCATGGGTTGCAGATACGGCCGCAGCGCTGAATCGTCACGCTGAATCTCGGCGGCGCGAAACTCTTCGCGCAACTCGCGCTCTAACTCAAGTGCACTCTCGCCAAAGCGGACAGCGCACAGCCCGCGCACAGTCGCCGCCACCAGGAGGCGTCCGAGTGGTGACGGGACGATTGCGTACTGTACGTTCATTCCGGCCCCGCCACGCCGATAGGCTCCGGGAGTCATGCCGAGTTGTTGGTTGGCTTTCTCATACAACCGGCTCGGCGAGCCGAAGCCCGCGTCATAAAGTGCAGTAGTCACATCATCTCCTTTGCGCAATCCGTGTTTGACCTGCTGGATGCGCCGCGCCGACTGGTACTCGCGCGGACTGAGCCCGGTAGCTCGCTTAAACAGCCGCTGCAGATGGAACGGGCTGACGCCGACGCGCTTGCTCAATTCAGCCAGCGTCAGCAAGCCCTCGGCTTCATCGAGCAATTGGCGTGCTCGCATCACGGACCGCGCCTGCGCAGAGATTTCCGTCGGCTTACAGCGCAGGCAGGCCCGGTAACCTGCGCGTTCGGCCTGCCGCGGGTCGGAGAAGAACTCCACCGAATCCCGCCGCGGACGCCGGCTCGGGCACGACGGCCGGCAGTAAATTCCGGTGGTACGAACGGCAAAAACGAACCTGCCGTCCTGCCGGGCGTCGCGTGCCATCACTTGTTGCCACTGTGTCTCGGATTGCATGTCACAAAGGTAACTCTCATGTCCGGGCAGCGCTATCCGGGTCTTGCGGGCAAACTACTTTCTCAGAGTTTACGGCGAGCGAGACGCTCGCGCTCCAGCCTGATTTAGGTGCTCCAATTGGACGTTCAGCTCTGCTCCCAGCAAAATCGCCATCGCGGCGAACTGCAACCACATCATCAGCACGATGAACGAGGCCAGCGTGCCATACATGGCGTTGAAATAGGAAAATTTGCGGAGGTAGATCCCCAGTAGCCCTGAGCTTCCAATCCAAACCGCAAGCGCAAATACGGAGCCCGCGAACTGCTGCCGCAATGTGTGCTTCCGGTTGGGCCCAAGGAAATAGAGCATCTCGATGGACACAAGCGCGCACGTAATAACCAGCGCCCATCGCATGATGGGCCAGACCATAACGAATGTGCGGCTCACGTTGAATACCCGCGCCAGTTCCCCGCCGAAGTGCGGACCGAGTAGCATTGCGCTCAGCGCAACCGTCGTCATCCCTCCGACGACAAATGTGACGTAGATGGCGCTTAGCCGCTTACTCCAGAAGGTCCGTGTCTCCCGTACGTCGTAGATTGTGTTCAACTCGGTTGCCAACACGGCGAACGCATTGGATGCGGCAATCACCGCGAGGATGAATCCTGCCGACAGCAGGCCATTATTGGTATGCATGGTGGAATTCAGCATGCTCTCCACCATCGGCATCGTCTGGTCGGGGACGAAATGGGATACCAGGTGGACCATGCGCGTGGCCAGGTGCGGAATTGGAAGCAGCGCAAGCGCGCTGGCCAGGAAGATGAGAAATGGAAAGAGCGACATCAGGAAGAAAAATGCCAGTGCCGCCGAGGAGGTGAGGCCGTTGTGGCGCAGAAAGCTCCCCACCGTAGCGGTCACCAGCCGACGAACGTCTTCCAGCCGGGGAACGATCTCCGGAAGCGGTCCAGCGTATTGGTCTGGTTCGGTTGTCGGCATGCGCTAAGAGTGCCACCAGATGCGTCTGACGGCAACTGTGATCGCCCTGGCCCACTGGACGTTATGACAAATTCAACCCGCGCTCCACGATCGCTCTAGCCTGGGAAGCCGACTCGAAAACGTGCGCTTGAATGCCGATCTGCCGCGCTCCCTCCACGTTTCGCGGACGATCGTCAAAGAACAGGGCGCGCTCAGCTTCACAGTCCAAAGCGGCCAGACATGCGTGATAAATTTCCGCATCTGGCTTGATGACTCCCAGTTCGCACGACCATATCTGGACGTCGAATTCATCCAGCCAGTCGAACTTCCTGCGCAACTCAGCCAGCAGATCGAAGGGCATATTGGAGAGGATTGCCGTCTTGAGTCCGCGCGATTTGATCTCCCGCGCCAGTTCCAACATCTCCGGATTCAGACGGGTCCACATGTCCGATTCCATCGCCACCATTCTTTCTACCGTGGAGTGTGAAATCTGGACTTCCGCGGCTTCGGCAAACCTCTGCCAATGCTCTCGGTAATCAGCATGACCACGGTCGTAATGGTCACGCGTGTTGGAATAAAGCTCGAAAAACACCGCCTCACTCACTCCCGTCACCGCCGCGAAGTCCAGCAGTTCTTCGCGGCTGGGCGCATAGCTCAGCACCCGCCCGTAATCGAAGAGAACGGCATCCCACGGGCTCGATTTCAACTTGTTCATTTTGTGCGGACGATTAGGTTGCTTTCACCAGCATGCAGGTCACGTCATCGTGTTGCGGTGCCCCGGCCACGAAGCGATCGAGATCGGTCATGATGCTCTGCAGAAGCTGGGCTGGCTCCAATCCCGCACCGCTGTGTACGACAAAAAGCAGTCGTGGTTCTCCATATTCCTCGGTAAGATTGTTTTCCGCCTCGACCACGCCATCGGTAAACACCACCAGCCAGTCGCCGCTTTGCAGAACGACCGAGCCGGCATCGTACGGCGTGGCTTCCAGGATGCCCAACGGAATGCCTCCCTTATCCAGTCTCTCCAGCGCGCCGGATTGGCGGCGCAGCACGGGCGCGTTGTGCCCGGCATTGACGTAGGTCAACGTGTGTGTTGCTGGTTCGTACTCTGCGAGAAACGCGGTGGTGAAGCGGCGCCCGTCCTGACTGTTGCTGCAGGCATACCCGTTCATGCGGCTGACCAGATCAGGAAGGCTCGAGGGGCTCGCGGCCAGGGTCTTCAGGCTGGCTTGAATGGTAGCCATTAGCAGTGCAGCCGGAATGCTCTTGCCCGCCACATCCGCCATGGCGAAGACGAACTTTGGTTCTCCGGGATTCGACCCTGCGCGTGGAAACACGTCGTAATAATCGCCCGCAACGGTATTGGCGGGCCGCGTGGCAAAAGCTATCTCCAGCCCCGGCACTGTAGGGGGGCTGGCGGGCAGCAACCACGTCTGAATTTCCTTCGCGATCTGCAGGTCGCGCTTCATCACCACGCGATCACCCACCTCCAGGATCAGCAGAATCAGCATCAACAGCGCGCCCCAGAAGTGGCTATCGAAAGCCAGGAACTTCATCTCTCCATTGCTGCTTTGCCACGTGGCTTCACCGCTGGGGCCAAACATCAGCACGAGCGCAATCAGCAGGAGCACGCGGCGGGCGGGCGATAACTTCTCCAGGATGGCCCAGAAAAACTGGCCGACCACATGGAAGAAGTGTTTTCGTTTGGGCACTCCCTCCAACCGCGCGGAATCCACTTCTTTGGAATACAGCCGATAGCTGGAACGAGCGTCGGTCAGGAATTGCTTCCATAGCTGACCGGCTCGCATGCCTTCGGTCACGCGGTTCCAGAACTTGTCCACCCGGTCCATCACTGGAGCGACTGTCGCCGTGAGCGGGTCGTTCGGCGGCGGGGGCTGACTAGCGGGTTGGCTTCTGGAAGGCATGAGGCTATGAGCAGGATTATAGGGGTCTCCCCTGCCGCTGACGAAATGACGAGGCGCCCATCACGCCCAGAGGAATTGCGATTCACCAACGTCGGCGACGATGGTCAGTCGAGGAACGCGACCGACTGAACGCTGGTGACCTCAAAACGCTTGCGGCAGCGTAGGTTCTTGCACGCGACCAGGTCGTCCCGACGCACCATGTAGGAGCGCGCCTTGGCGAATTTGGCCCGGTCGCGCTCGTCGGCCCTTCCGGGGAGCTGCTTTTTCTTGGTGCGGACGAACCATCCCAGATCATATTCGGCGGCCTGATGACAGTGCGGACAAGTCATGGTGGCCTTTTTGGTCTCCTGCCGCTCGTCAAAAAAATCACGCTCTTCCATCGGGTCCTCCGCGCGCGCCGGCACATTCCAGCGCCGTAGCTGCGACTCTGCCATTAGATCACAGGAGCCGCTGATTTCCTGTGAGGTAAGCGGTGCTCATCGTCATCGCGACCCGCATCTTGCACGCCCCAGTAGCGTGCGGCAAGCTGGGGCGTTCGTCCCAAACCCCGCCCAAAGTTGCAAAACGGTGCTAACATTTGCGGTCAGGAGGGCATTATGTTCAGCCTTCTTCTACTCTCGCTGGTGCTGTCAGCGCCCGCGGCTGCTGTCTCCCAGGCAGCTCAATTGGCAGTCGTGCCGCAGCCAGATGCTCTCGCAGCCGACGCGTCGACTCTCCGGCAGCGAGCCGATGGATTTACGTTCAAGGACGAGTCGTCACCGTCATTCGAGACGATGGAAATCCGCCCCGATTCGGATGTCTGCTTCAAGATCCGCGCCTACATCTTCTCTACCGGCCCGGTTCCGAAGTTGCTGCGGGAGACGACCTGCGGGCCGAAGCGCCCCACTGCCAAGACCGTGGAGGGCGCCAGGCCCCGACTCGTGCCGATCGATGCCGGAGAACAGCCTGTCGCGGCCCCTGAGCGCTGAAACCGATCGAACTTCGCCGCATCACATGCAGTGAAGATCGTTTGAGCAGGAGTTCACAGATGCCAGACAAGGACACTCTGGAACGGGCCCGAGAAGATGCGCGCGAGGGCAAATCCCCAAGTACCCAGGCTGGGGAATTCGTGCGCGAGGAGATTGACCATATCCGTGAAGGGAAGCACGGAGCCGCCTCAGCCAAGCAAGCGATCGCGATCGGCCTGTCTGAAGCGCGACGCGCCGGCGTGAAGCTGCCGCCGCCGAAGGCCGGCACAACATCCCCTCAAGTTCGCAAGAAAGCGGAGCGCGATATCGAGGTAGGACAGTCGGGCACAAAAAAGAAGACCTCGGCCAAGCGTTCCAAGGCCGTGGAGAACGCCCTCAAGAAGAAGGGTCATGCCGCAGCTTCGCATGCCGCGCTATCAAGGCAGGCGAAGCAGGCAGCGGCCAAGCGCAGCCCTTCGTCACGAAGCCAGACAGCCACAAAGGCGGCGCTCACAAGGGCCCGCATCAGGCGCGATCACGCCGGAAGATAGGCCGCAGGCTATTCCCCACCCGCGACCTTTGCCGCATAGGGATTGTCGTCGAGCACTTGCCACACCGTATCGAGCACTGTGCCGTCCACCCACTTCACCACTGCGACTGGACGATCCCCCAACCTCGGCTTGGCCGGCTGGCCGCCGCAAATCTGCTCGACCTCGGCCTTGATCGCCTCGATGGTGCGGATTGGCAGGCCTTTGCCCTTCACCGCATCCAACAGGTCTTGCCGTTTTGGATTGATGGCGATGCCCCGCTCGGTGGCAATCACGTCGATTAACTCACCCGGCCCGGTGATGGTGGTGACTTCATCTACGATGACCGGAATGCGGTCGCGGAATGAGGGCACTGCGAGAATCGTGCATCCCGCAAACAGGCAGTTCTGCCAGCCACCGATGCCGTGCAGTAGCCTCCCATCCGAGTGCGTCACCACGTTGGCGTTGAAGTTCAGGTCCACTTCGGTCGCGCCCAGCACGCAGGCATCGACGATCGACGCGAAGTTTCCCTTGCCGTGAAAGTTATACGACGTAAAAGGACTGGTCGGCACATGCCGCGGATCGCTGGCGATCGAGCGCACGGCGTCGAGGTCAAAAGTCTGCCCGTCGAGGATGAAGCACGTCTGCCCGTTTTTCAGCATGTCCACCAGGTACTTGGTCGAGCCGCCGCGCACAAAGCTCGCCTTGACGTTGGCCTCTTTCATCATGCGCGCCAGGTGATCCACGAAGGCCAGCGCGATGCCGCCCGCTCCTGCCTGGAACGAAAAACCGTTTCGCATGATGCCGCTGTCGCGCAGGAAGCGCGCCACCAGTTCTGAAATGCGCAGCCGGTCGGGGCTGCGTGTGATCTGGGTGGTGCCGCTGACGATCTTCGCCGGATCGCCAATCGACTCGACCTCAACCACGTAATCGATGTTGTTGCCCTGGATCTGACAGGGAATGCACGGGAACGGAACCAGGTTGTCCGTCACCACGATCACCCGGTCGGCGTACACCGAATCCGTCAGCGCGAAGCCCAGCGAGCCGCAGGCCGATTTGCCGTGCGAACCGTCGGCGTTGCCAAAGAAGTCGGCCGTGGGCGCGGCGATTACCGCAATGTCGATGCGGACTTCGCCATCCTGCACCGCCTGCCAGCGTCCGCCGTGCGAGCGCAGAACCCCCAGCCCGCGCATCTGTCCGTGCGAACAATAGTCGCCCAGCGGGCCGTTCATGCTGCCTTCGATATGATGTACCGCCCCGGATTTCATCAGGTCGATCACCGGCTCGTGACAAGGAAACGAGGCGCTGGGGAACCACACTAGGTCTTTCGCTCCCATCCCTGCCGCGGTCTGAAGCGCGGTGAGTGCCACGCGGTCTCCATTGCGCAGATGATGATGGCTGCTGATGGTCATGCCGTCGTGCAAGCCGCACAACCGCAGCGCGGTTGCGAGGTCAGGCACGCGCTTGTCACCATTGGCCGGGTAGTCGCTATTGGTTCGGATCGGCGGCCCATACTTGTTGCCGCTAGGGCGATGACCGTTCACGCCGGTGTAAGCAATTTGCTCGCGTCCGTTCACCACGGTCGGGACGCGACGGCCCGCGGCGTTCGTTACCAGCTCGGAGGTCGTGATTGCGCTCATGCCTCGCCTCCGCCTGCAGAGGAAGCTTCGCCGGGCCCAAGTCCCATCTCCCGCGCGCGCTCCACCAACTTCAACGCTCGCTGCACCACCGGAGCATCAATCATCTTCGATCCCAGGCTAACCACGCCGAGTCCGCGGGCCTGCGCGTCTTCGTAGGCGGCGACAATCTTCAGCGCCTTCTCCAATTCGGCCGGAGAAGGCGCGAACGCGCGATGAATAATCTCAATCTGCATGGGATGGATACAGCCCATGCCCTCGAATCCCATGGCGCGCGCCGCTTCGCCCCAACGAAGCAATCCCTCCATGTCCGCGACATCGCCATACACCGAATCGATGGCCTGCACGTGCGCGGCATGCGCGGCGTTTACAACCCGCATGCGGGCGAACAACGACTCGTTGCCCGTCGCGGTCTTCACGACTCCGAGGTCGGCAGTGTAATCCTCCAGCCCGATCGTGATGCCAGCGATGCGCTCTGAAGCCGTCGCGATGGCAAAGGCGTTCTCGATGCCCAGCGCCGATTCCAGAATCGGCATCTGGCAGATAGGCCGCGTCACGCCGGACTGCTTTGCGCTCCGCGTGATGGCATCGCTCACTTCCACCATCTGCGCCGCCGTCTCGACTTTTGGAACCAGGATGAGGTCGGGCGATTGCGGAACGATTTCTTCCAGATCGGCCATCCCCAGCGGCAACTGGTTGATTCGCACCATGCGCTCTGCTGCGCCGAAATCCACCGCGCGCAGCGCATTGCGAACCAGCAAGCGCGCCGCATCTTTCTCGGCGTGATGGACCGAGTCTTCAAGATCGAGGATGACCGCATCCGGCCCGTGCAGCCCCGCGTTGACGAAATACTTGGGCTCGTTGCCCGGCAAGTAGAGCCGAGAGCGGCGCAACCGGTCTCTCGCAGAAATCGCAGGTAATGGAAGCGCTTCGGGCAGTGCCGATTTCTGGTTGCCCAGTCCAGCGCGACGGACCGCCGCTTCCACGCGCGCCGCAATAACAAACGGCAGCGCGCCTTCATCCACAATGCCGACGAAAGTATGCTCGACGCCCAGCGCATGCAGCACATCGCGAACCTGCTGCCGGATGTTGTCGCCGTAATACAGCGCCACCCGCGAGCGCAACTCGATCTCAACCCCGCCACTCGCGCGCTCTTCCACGCTCACGTGCAAGTCAGAGCGCACATCGCCGCCCGCGCGGCCTGCCTCGCCGCGTTTCAGTTGACTAGCTTCGGCTGCTGCCGGCATATACCGTCTCCACACCGACGCCTAGCTTGGCGAGAATGGCGTCGGTCATCTGCGTCGTCGAGGCCGCTCCCTGCGCCAGCGACTTGGCACCGCCGGAAATGCGCATCATGTCGTAGCTACGCACCTTACCCTCGGCGACGACGTCCGCGATGGCTGCGCGGATCTTCGTCGCTTTCTCGTTTTCGCCAACGTGATCCAGCATCATCGCTGCCGACAGAATCATCGCAATGGGATTGACGATCGGTGGATTCAACTCGGCATATTTCGGAGCCGATCCGTGCGTCGGCTCGAACACCGCGACTTCGTCCCCGATATTGCCGGACGCGGCGAAGCCAAGGCCGCCGACCAGCCCAGCAAACGCATCGCTGATGACGTCGCCGAACAAATTGCTAGCGACGATCACGCCGTAGTCTTCCGGATTCTTGGTGAGCCACATGGTCTGGGCGTCGATGTTGGTGGACCAAAGCGCGATCTCGGCGTACTGCTTCTGCACTTCCTTGGCGACCTCTTCCATCATGCCCGAGGTCTCGCGCAGCACATTGGGCTTCTCGCAAATGGTGACCGACTTGTATCCAAACTTGCGCGCGTGGCGGAAGGCTGCTTCGCAAATCCTTCGCGCCGCGGGCCGGGTGATGATGCGCACCGAGACAGCAATGTCCGCGCCCGGCACCGTGGCGAAGGGTCTGAATTTGGGGTGCGTTGTCAGCGCGTCGCGCACCTGCTGTGGTGGATTCGTCCACTCCACTCCGGCATACAGTCCCTCGGTGTTTTGGCGGAAGACAACCACATCCACCTTGGGTTCTTCAAATCCGCCATCGGGCTTCTTGCGAATGAAGTTCAGCGGGTTGCCCGGAAACGACAGGCACGGCCGCATGCAGATGTCGAGGTTGAAAATCTGCCGCATCGAAACGATGGGGCTGAAGTACTGCAGGCCCTTGCCCTTCAACGCGGGGATGAGGTCGGCCTCGGTTTCCTTCTTCGGCTTCGACGTGATCGCGCCGAACAGCCCAACCTTGTGCCGGCGCAGCAGCTCGATGGTGCGTTCCGGCAGCGCGTTGCCTTCGTTTCTCCAGCACTCCCAGCCGATGTCTGCGTGTACGTAATTCGCCTCGAAGCCGACGGCGTCCAGAACGCGAATCGCCTCAGGCAGTACCTGATTCCCAATGCCGTCTCCCGGCATGCTTACAACAGTATGTTTCGCCATGAATGCAAGCTCCTGTTGAAACGGCTTTGAAGGGCATGGCTTCAGCCGTGCCAATAAGCCGATTAATTTTGTCACCCCGAGGAGGCTTCAGCCCTCCGAGGGATCTGCTTCCCCGTCGGTCGACTAACCCGACACGATCGCCAGCCCCAGCTTCGTGCTCACCAAATTCTCCACTCCACCGGCGATCACCAGCGACTGTGGCACCGAGCCCAGCGCCGGGAACGTAAACTCCTCCCCCGCATACCGGATCGTGCTCGCGGCAAAGTCAGCCTCGATCTGGTCGCCGGGTATGATCGTCTTCTCCTTCTGTGCGATCGCATCCGCATATTTCGCACGCAGCCGCTTCACCAGTTCCGGCGTCTCGATGCACAGGAAGCCGTTGTTGAAGGCGTTGCGCAGATACGTCTGCGAGAAGCTGCCGGCAATTACCAGCGAGATGCCCGCGCACTTCAGCGCCGTGACCGCCTGCTCGCGACTCGAACCCGTACCGAAGTTGAAGCCACCGACCACCACGTCTCCTGGCTGGGTGCGCGCCGCGAACGTGGGATCGTAGTTCTCCATCACCACCTTCGCCATCATTTCGGGCGTCATATCTTCGCGATAGGTATAGTCCTTGCCGTAAATGCCATCGGTGTTCAGATTGTCTTGTGGCAGGAATACCAGCCGGCCTCGCAAACTTTGCGGGAAGCCCGGCAGAATCTCCACCTTCTCCGCCTCTGACACCGACACGAATGGCTCGAACTGTTTCTTGATCTCGCGGTACTGGGCTGGATGCGGCCCGCAAATGTAGCCTGCCACCGCCGACGCCGCCACAACTTCCGGACTCCCCAGATAGCACTGCGCATCGCGCGATCCCATGCGCCCTTTGAAGTTGCGATTGGTGGCTGAGATGCCGACTTCACCGGCTTCCAGCAACCCCGTACCCAGCCCGATGCAAGGACCGCATCCCGGAGGCAACGTTTGTGCCCCCGCGGTCATCAGCGTCTGCCAGATACCGCGCTTCTCGGCCTCCTCCTGTACCGAGCGGCTGGCCGCTGCCAGATAGAACTTCACTCCTGCCGCGACTTTTTTCCCCTCGAGCACGTTCGCCGCTGCCGCCAGGTCTTCCAGCCGCGAGTTCACGCATGAAACCAGGTACGCCTTCTGGATCGCGACCTTCTTCTTTTCGATCTCCGCCACCGACTGCATGATCTGTACTGTGTCCGGACCGGAAACATGTGGCGTGACTTCCGCCAAATCCAGCACAATGCGTCCAGCGTACACTGCGTCCATATCGGGAGCGGTCGGGTTCGCGCGAATCTCCTCCATCCGTCTCTCGGAAATCCTCGTGATCCCTTGCGCGCGCAACTCTTGGTTACGTCCCTCAATGTAAAACAAGGTTACCGAGTCCACCGGAAACCATCCCACCAGCGCGCCCCACTCCGTGGTCATGTTCGCGATGCTCATCCGCGCATCCATGCTGAGCGACGCCACTCCCGGCCCGGCGAACTCTACCGCGGCGTTCAGAACTTCTTCCTGGTTGTACAGACCACACAACGTGACAATCACGTCTTTGCCAGTCGATCCTGCTGCGAGTTTGCCTTCGAGCGCGACTTGAATCGTCCGCGGAATCTGCCACCAGAATTCTCCGGTTGCCCAGATCGCGGCCGCGTCCGTCCGCACCACCGGAGTTCCAATCGCTCCCAGCGCTCCGTAAATATTGGAGTGCGAATCCGATGCGACGACGAAATCACCCGGCAGCACGTAACCCTTCTCCACCATGATCTGGTGGCCAATGCCGGTGCCCGGCGGATAGAAATCGATCCCATGCTGGCTCGCGAACGCTTGCATGCTGCGGTACTTCGCCAGGTTCGACTCTTCCGTGTTCTGAATGTCGTGATCGGCTGTGAAAACCGGCTGCGCCGGATCGTGAATCGCCCGCGCACCAATCATCTTGAACTTCTTCATCACCGCCGAGGTGTTGTCGTGCGTCATCACGTGATCGGGCCGGATCGACAGGAAGTCCCCCGCGCGCAGCGGACGGCTCGGCCCTTCGGCCATGTGAGTCTGCGAAATCTTCTCCACAACTGTTTGTCCCATACTCACTACCTCCTGCGGACTAACGATCGGCGCGGAACATCTTCATCAGATCGGTAACGCTGGCTTGCTTGTCTAGGTTCCAGATCGCTTCCATGGCACGGCGTCGGGCCGCGGACGTCATCACCGGCTCAGCCAGCGCCTCAAACTTCTCCTCGACTTCCTTGTCGGTCAGCGGATTTCGCGGATCGCCCTTGGGATAGTCAAGCTGCTTGGTAAACTCGCGGCCATCCGTCGTCTGCACCGTGACCACCACGCGCTGCAACGCCGGGAATACCTTCTCGATCTCGGCATCGGCAACCACCACGATCTTGCTGAGCTGCGCCCGGATCGTCGGGTCCATGATCTTTTCCATGGTGAATTGCAGCGGCGTTACCTGCCGATCGGCGATGGCGGCCGCAATCACGTAGGGCAGCGAATGGTCAGCTGTCTCTTTTGTGTGCGGGTCGTACTTGCTGGCATCACTCAGGATGTCCGCGCCGCGCGCGGTGGTGCGGATGTGCACTTTGGCGACGCCATCGGGCTTCAGGTCGTTGTCTTTGACCAGCGCTAGCGTGGCCGAAATCGGCGTGTGGGTCAGCGCCTCGGTCGGAAAAGCCTTCATCCCACATTGTGTGATGCGCCACGACTCGCCCAATCCGTCGGTCAAAATGTTCAGCTTCCACTCTGGACCAAAGCAATGGACCAACCCCTCTTTGCCGTCGATGACATGCTCCGGCCCGCTGTAGCCTTTCTCCGCTAATAGTGCTGCGAGCACTCCGCTCTGCGTCGCCAACGGATCGACGGTGTTCTTCATCATGGTCAGCTTACCCGCGGTGACAGCCCCCAGCGTGGCGCGTGCGCTGGCGCTAATGCCAATGGCATGTTGCATTTTGCTGCAGTCGAGGTGCAGCATTCTTGCAGCAACAATGGGCGAGACAAATGCGGTCAGCGTGGCGTGGTGCCATCCGCGCTCGCGAATTCCCGGAAATGCCGCCTCGCACAGGCGCATTTCGAACTCATGCCCCAACACCAGGCCAACAATCAACTCGCGGCCGTCTCCACCGGCCCTTTCGCAGCACGCCATCGCCGCCGGAAAAATGTCCGAAGGGTGCGATGGGTCCTGCTTCCAGTAGATATCGTTGTAGTCCATGCAGCGGATCATCAGCGCGTTGGCCAGCGAAGCCGAGACCGCGTCCATCGATTTTCCTGTGCCGATCACCGTCGCCTTGCCCGGCCCGGCAATTTCGCCCAGCACTTCCAGCGCGATCACCACATCGTGCTGCTGATAGCCTCCTAGCGCGCATCCCACGCTGTCCAGCAGAAAACGTTTCGCCTGGTAGATCGCATCTTCGGACAGGTCCTCGAACTTCAGCGCCGCCGCCCACTGCGACATGGTGGCAGTGATGGTCGGCTTCGCGACGGCCTTGGCGGGCGCGGCCGTTGTGGTGGTCGTCATACGAATCTTCTCCTTGTTACTTGCCCAGATTCTTAAAGGGCAGGAACGCCATGAAGTCGGCGTGGTGCACGATGTACGCCTCAGTGGTGCGCTTCACCAAGTCGCCCTCCGCGGCATGCGCCGCGATGATGTGGCACACCGCGTCGGGTACGCCGCACTCCATTGCCAGCGCAACGCCGGTGAAGGGGTGGCGCAGCATCTCTCCCCGCTTGCTCTGTCGCGTTTTGCCATTGGCGTTTTCGTATTCCAGCAACTTGCCAACGTCGGCCAGAATCGCCCCTGCAATCACCGTGTCGTGATCGATAGGAAGCGCGTTGCCCATGAACTCCGTCATGCTCTCCGCCGCCTTGCGCGCGATATGAACCACGCAGCGCTTGTGTTCCATGAAAGTCGTCGGGCAGTTGGGGACCAGGAGCGTGAACGGAATACGGTTGAGGTCGTCCGGAGTCAGCGGACTGCGTTCGAGTGCTTTCTCCCAGGTCTTCGTGACTTGCTCCCGCAGCGCGGGATCGTTGATCCACTCAATCTCGGGCCACAACTTCAGGACTGCATCGCGCATTCGTTTCCCTCCGCGCCATACGGGCGGCATTCCGGCCCTCGGCTTTAGAAAGCCGGAATTCCTCGCAATCAGCAAAACGAATATTCGTATCACTTCCGGCAGGGTGCGGCTATGAGGCGCGTCACAAACTCCAAGTGACGCGTTCCAGCTGGTTGGTAATTTCTTCCGCTGAGGTCTCTGGGGAGAACCGTAAAGGTTTGCCGATCAGCACTTTAAGCTCACCGCGATGGGCAATCTTGCGGCCCGAGAGTTTCATGTCAAACAGGCCATCAATCCGCAGTGGCACTACAGGAATGTCCAGCCGCTGGGCCAGCATTCCGACCCCCGACCGAAACGGCGAGGGCTTTCCATCCTGCGTGCGGCGCCCTTCCGGAAACACAACCACGCTGTAACCACGGTCGACAGACTCGCCCGCAAAGGCAAAGCTCTCGCGCACACCCGACTGCTGCGGCAAGGGAAACACGTTAAACAGCGCCACCACCAAGTAGTAGCCGATCTGCTGCCACCGGCGCGCAAACAGGTTCATGCTCGCTGGAGGGCGCCACATTCCCCACAGGCGCTCGCCCAACATGCCCACCGCGAGTTTGTTGCGGATTCGCGCCGGCATCGCAATCAGCACAAAGCCGACATCGATATACGTCACGTGATTGCATGTGATCAGCACTGGCCCGTCGATGCCTTCCAGATTTTCGCGACCCACAATTTTTGGGTGCGCCATGATCAGTGTCGCCGGCAGCGACAACAGGTAATAGAAGAAGTTGCGGACCCACGTGACCGGCCAATGTTGCGCCCAGCGCGGATAGTGATACCCGCTTTGCTGCGCCCGCTGCGGTTCATGCAACATTCGCTCCAACTCGCCCACAGTGCTGACCTGCGCGAAATTCGCCTCACTCAAGTCCACCTGATATCGGTCTTCCAGCGCGCTCATTAGCTCTACCCGGTCCATGGAACTCAGGTTCAAGTCGCCTTCCAGCCTGGCGTCGGGCGCGAGCGCGCCGGTGCTGCGCCCCGTGATCCGGCTGATGAGTTCTCCAAGCCCGCCTTGTGCCGGAGCCACCGCAGCAGCCGATGAAAATTTCTGTTGGATCGCCTGCTGGATTACGCCGATCTTCGGCTTCTGCGTAGGAGTGCGGGGAAAGTCCTCCCCTGGCCACACCAGCCACCGGCGCATTTGCTGGAATTCGGCCAGATGCTGGTTGGCCCGCGCCACAACCGCAGCCGCGTCTGCAGCATCGCGCAGCAAGAGCGCAGCACAAGGTTCGGCGTTGCCACCCAGCTCCAGCCCAACGACAACGCAATCGCGCACCTCGGGTTGCTGACGCAGCACGGCCTCTAGGTCGTCGGGATAGATGTTCATCCCTTCGCGGGTGACAATGACGTTCTTCTTCCGGCCCTTGAAGTACAAGTTGCCGTCTTCATCGAGCGCGCCCAGGTCTCCGGTGCGGAACCAGCCATCTTCTGCCAGCACTGGCTTCAACTCTTTGTTCTGCCAGTAACCGGCAGCCACGTTGGCGCCGCGCACCAGGATCTCGCCATTCTCGTCGAGCTTCATCTCCCGCCCCTCCAGCACCTTGCCGATCGAGCGTTTGCCGGTATGGAAGGGATGATTTAACGAAATCAGCGACGTGGTCTCGGTCAGCCCGTAACCCTGGATGACCACGAAGCTCAGCCGTCGCCAGAACTCTTCCGTCTCGGCATCGAGCGCCGCGCCTCCTGAGATGAACGCCCAGAACTTCCACCCAAACTGGTTGTGAATGCGGCGGAATCGCCACCAGCGCTTCACGAGCTTTTCATCCTTGGCCGCGTCCATTTGCTGATGAAACCATGCGGTCTTGCCCGCCGCCTCGATATCTCGCTCCAGCTTTTCTTTCAGCGACTCCATTAACCGGGGAACAGCCACCACCACCGAGACCCGCTCGGTCTTGATCGTCCGCATCACCTCGCTCGGATTCAGGGTGTCCTGGAACAGCACGGTTGCGGCCAGCATTTGCGGAAGGAAGATTCCCAGGAACTGTCCAAAGACATGGCTCAGTGGCAGCAAGTTGAGAAAGCGCAGAGGATGAAAGACCCGCTCATATTTCAGGTACTTGCCAATCTCCCGCTCGAGCGGCTCCAGGTTGGCGAGAATGTTGCCGTGGGTGATGACCACGCCTCGCGGCTCGGCCGTGGTTCCGGAAGTGAAGACAATCTCCACGACGTCACCGCGGGTTAATTCCGCAGCTGGGACGGTAGCCTCGGACACATCGGCGACTTGTTCGCGAAGCGTCTCCAACTCAAAGTGGGCAACGCCCGGGACCGTGTTGTGCACGGAACCAACACACAACTTCGCATCCACTTGCTGTGCCACTCGCGCCGCAAAGTCATGGGCCGCAATTTTGTCGATGGGAACGACGATGGCTCCGCGCAGCAGGCAGCCAAAGAACGCAACGATCCATTCCGCGCAATTCGCACCCCAGATCAGGACCCTGTCGCCCTTGCCAATGCCGAGCGACTCGAGCGCCCGCGCAAAGCGGTGCGCGTTCTCCAGTACGTCACCGTAGCTCCAGCGCTGCACACGATAGCCGCGCCGGAAGACATAAGCTGCTTCCCGGGCATGCAGGCGGAAATTGTCAAGGTATTCCAGGATGCTGGAGCGCGCCATCGCTCACCAGTGTAACTGGTAGGATGAGTTCCTCAATGCGGCGGAAGGGCGCAGTGACTCCCCCGCTCCAATGGCTATCGCGGCTCGCCTGCGACGAACAAGTGAGCGTTCACTGCAGGAATGGCAGCTGGGAGGATAAGGCCGCTCCTTCTGAATCGCAATAACGCGCGTGCAACCGCTCGGCGGGAAATGCCGCCGCCTCACGACCAGCGACGCGTCTCTTTCCCTTGCGCCTTGAGCATGTTGCGAAACACCGCGGTGGCCTGCTTGACTTCTGGCATGCTAATCCCGCAGTGGAGTTGTTTGCCTTCACGCCGGGTTGACACCACTCCCGCGGACTTCAGGATCGCGAGATGCTGTGACAGGTTCGCCTTGGAAATCCCCAAGCCCTCCTGCAGTTCCGACGCCCACCGCTCGCCGCGCGTCAGCAATTCAATCAGGTGCAGACGAGTGGGATTGGCGAAGGCTTTGCAGATGACGGCTTGACGTTCGTAAACTTCAGCATCCCCATTGGGTTTCTTTTTCGTAGCCACAAACTCCCCCCAAAAGCAGCAAAGATTTGACTTCTCAGGCAGCTACCCGCGCGCCAAGCGCTTCCCCGCACGGCCGATTTTCCATCGGATGAGCTGCATCCAGCAGGTCGGTTCAGACTGCCAACCCGTACCGCCTGCCGATTCACCGCTAGGCGCTTTGGTTCAAGATCGTTGTGCCGCACAAATCATTGGCTGCTGAATCCAGCGCCGGACAAAGGCAAACGCAGCCGAAGAACAAATCACTGTCGCTTTACATTTCAGGTGCGACGAATTTATATCACACTCCGCAAAACGACCGGCACAAAGATAATCAGTCAATGGATTTAGAAATATCACTATCCCAACAACTACACCTATACCCCAAAGCGGGGAGTGGCGCAGCATTACTTTGTGCAAATTGTCTGCAGTTTCCCGTTTTGAATCGGCCTGCTTCTCGGACGGAAATCACGCGCTTCCGAAAGGGTGCTCGAGAGAGGGGCTGCGTGGCGTGAACAATTCCGCGCCGTCAGCGGTGATATGCATGTCATCCTCGATCCGCACACCGAATTCGCCGGGCAGGTAAATTCCCGGCTCGTCGCTGAAGACCATGTTGGCGCGCACTGGCGTGGTGTTGCCGGGCACCAGATAGGGCCACTCGTGCCCGTCCAGTCCCATGCCGTGCCCGACGCGGTGGGTGAAGTACTTGAAGCCCGGCCCGTATCCGGCGTCGGTCACCACCTTACGAGCCGCGACCTCAACCGTTTCACAAGCGACATCCGGGCGGGCCGCAGCCAGCGCGGCGCTTTGCGCTTGGTACACGATGTCGAAAATCTGATTCATCTTCGCACTGGGTTTGCCCAATACGAAAGTCCTGCTGATGTCGGCGCGTATCCTTCGACGCTGCAGCCACCATCCATCAACACGATCGCGCCCTACCTGTCCCGTCATGCCTGGCTGCAAGGCGTGGTATGCGGCGGCGTAGGCGGTGATCGAAACCTTCGACGCCAAGTGTCATTGCTCCATAGCGATTGTCCTGGATGGCAGTATCGGTCGTTAAAGTCCTGTCCAACGCTGCCGATAAGCAACTGTAGATGGTCTCCTGAACTGTCTCTTTGGCATGGTCCCAGCCGTTCTCCCCCGCCGGCTGGGACTTTTTTCGACCCGCGTTTCCTTGCTACGCAAAAGCGCCACCGGAATCCGATGGCGCCTCTCCTCTACCACTGATTTGCCCGGCCTATGAGCGATAGTGCGCTCCGCCGTGACGTACGTCTGCACCGCGCACCCAGAAAATCACGTCCTCCGCAATGTTGGTTGCATGATCGGCAATGCGCTCCAAGTTGCGTGCAATCAATAGCACATTTAACGCGGCTCGCGTCACGTGCGGATCGCTGATCATCTTCTGCACCAGCACGACAAACGCCTCATCCTTCATGCGATCGACCACGTTGTCCATCTGCAGCACTGCCTCGGCAATCTCGGCCTTGCCGTCGAGGAACGACTCCAGCGACCGCTGCACCATGGTGGTCACGCCGGCTGCCATGCGCGGAATATCCACCGGCAACTGCACCTCGGGCTCGCTAATGAGATCCAAAACCCTCTGCGCGATGTTGACCGCCTGGTCGCCTACACGCTCCAAGTCGGCATTGATCTTGACGACCGCCAGGATGAAGCGCAGGTCCACCGCCATGGGCTGCTGCATAGCGAGCAGATCCAGCGCCAACTCGTCAATCTCGCGCTCCGCCTGGTTGATGTCGTCCTCACTCGTAAACACCATCTGACAGAATTTGGCGTCGCGGGTGCGGTACGCCTCGGTGGCCCGGTCGATGGCCTGCTCGGCCAGACCGCCCATGCGCAGAAGCTTGTCCCTGAGTTCGTCCAGTCCCTGCTGAAAGCGGCTTCGCATTATCCAAACCTGCCTGTGATGTAGTCTTCAGTCCGCTTGTCGGCGGGCGTCGTAAAAATCTTTTCCGTCTTGTCGTACTCTATCAGGCTGCCCATGAGGAAAAATCCCGTGAACTCAGCCACTCGAGCCGCCTGCTGCATATTGTGCGTAACGATAACGACAGTGTAGTGCTGTTTAAGCTGAAAAATCAGTTCTTCGATCTTGCTGGTCGAGATTGGATCCAGCGCCGATGCCGGCTCGTCCATCAGGAGCACTTCCGGCTCCACGGCGAGCGAGCGCGCGATGCACAGCCGCTGCTGCTGACCGCCCGAAAGGCTGGCCCCCGATTGCTTGTGCAGCGTGTCTTTCACTTCCTCCCACAAGGCCGCCAGCTTCAGCGACCGCTCCACCAGTTCGTCCATCTGCTTGCGATTGCGGAACCCGTTGAGACGTAGCCCCGCCGCTACGTTGTCGTAAATCGACATCGTGGGAAAAGGATTCGGTTTCTGGAAGACCATCCCGATGCGCCTTCTGATTTCCACTGGGTCCTGGCCGTCGCCGTAGACTTCCATCTCGCCAACCTTGACCAGGCCTTCGGCGCGGGCTTCGGGGATGGTTTCGTGCATGCGGTTCAGGCAGCGCACAAAAGTGCTCTTGCCGCATCCCGACGGTCCAATGACCGCGGTCACGTGGTTGGCCGGCATCGTCATATCGATGGACTTCAGCGCCAGACTCTTGCCGTACCACGCATTCAGTCCACGCACTTCAATTCCGACACCCATACTGGCTAGGACACTCCCTTCAAGGTTCCACGGCTCGTCGCAATGCGCACCGCCGCGACCGCAGCCACGATCATGATGATCAGAATCAGCGCGCCCGCCCACGCTTGCTTGTGCCACTCATCGAACGGTGAGATCGCGTAGGTATAAATCTGTAGCGGCAGGGCCGCGGTTGGCTGATTGGGGTTCTTGTTCCAATACTGGTTACCGAACGCGGTGAACAGGAGCGGCGCGGTCTCGCCGGCAACGCGGGCAAAGGCCAGCATGCAGCCGGTGATCACGCCGGCTGAAGCAGTGCGGAGCGTAATCGACAGGGTCGTGCGCCACTTAGGAATGCCCAATCCGAAGGCCGCCTCGCGCACGTTGTTCGGGACCATCAACAGCATCTCTTCGGTGGCCCGCGCTACCGTGGGAATCATCATGACGGCCAGCGCGATGCCGCCCGAGAATGCCGAGAAGTGTTTTTGCCGAACCACGATCAACGAGTACACCGCGATACCGATCACGATCGACGGCACGCCGTTCAGGACATCCGCAGTGAAGCGGACGACATCGCCGAAGCGGTCGCGTCCGTACTCCGCCAGGTAAATGCCGCAGCCAATTCCCATCGGTATGCCAATCACGCTGGCGATACTCAGGATCACTCCCGACCCGACGATGGCGTTGGCCATGCCGCCGCCCACTTCGCCAACCGGCTTGGGCGTCTGGGTGAGAAAGGCCCAGTCTAGCGCGCCCACGCCCTTGATCAGCAGGTAAACGAAAATGGCCATCAACGGCACGATCACCAGGACGGCAGCGCTGATGGCAAACACATTGGCCGCCTGATTCATGGCGCGCCGCCACAGGCTGAGTTTCAAGGTTTCAGGATCGCCGGGCTGCTTAAGCACGTGCCCTCCCCGCCGTTCCTCCGGTGATGCTCCACACCAGCAACCGCGCCAGCGCGTTGACCACCAGCGTCACCAGGAACAAGGCCAGGCCGATTTCCACCAGAGCGCTCAGGTAGAGGTCGCCGGTAGCTTCGCTGAATTCGTTGGCTATAACGCTGGCCATGGTGTAGCCAGGAGCGAACAACGATTTCGCAATCTCAGGACGGTTGCCGATCACCATGGTGACCGCCATGGTTTCGCCCAAAGCGCGGCCCAGTCCCAGGATGACCCCGCCCACGATGCCGATACGCGCGTTGCGTAACACCCCCATGCGGATCATCTCCCACCTGGTAGCGCCCAGCGCCAGCACGGCTTCGCGCTGGTTCTGCGGCACCGCCGTCAGGACCTCGCGCGTAATCGACGCAATGATGGGCACAATCATGATCGCAAGGATGATGCCGGCTGCCAGCATGCCCAGACCGTACATGGGCCCCGTAAACAGTCCCGTCCAGCCCAGGGTTTTGGCCAGAAACGGCTCGAGGTAATCACGCAGCAAAGGCGCCAGCACGAAGATCGCCCACAATCCGTAAATCACGCTGGGAATCGCCGCCAGCAACTCCACCAGAAACGAGATGATGGCGCGCAACCGTATGGGGCACATCTCCGTGACGTACACCGCGACGCCAATCGAGAGCGGCACCGCGAGCAGCAAGGCAAGGAACGACGACACCAGCGTGCCGTAGATGAACGGCATCGCACCGAAATCCCCGTTCACCGGGTCCCAGTTATGCCCGAAGAAAAATCCCATCCCGAACTGGTGCAGCGAGAGCCTGGACTTGTCCACCAGTTCCCACACCACGAACACCACAATGGCGAAAACCGACACCGCAGTAAGCAGAATTAGCATGCGGAACGTAGCGTCCGGCAGGCGGCTGCTGCGCGGTTGCGTGTGCCGGATCCTCTGCAGCACTGACGAGGCGCCGCCCGTCTTACGCTCACTTACGGCTTGCGCCAGCGCAGGAATTGCGATCCTCGGATTTTGAGTCTGTTCAACCGGATCAGGCGAGTTCATCGGGTCTACGCTATCAGACATTTCTTTACAACCCGGTACAAGTGTGGAATCGAAAAC
>Ga0209040_10000341_pt1 | contig 34857 bp, 26 predicted proteins | sample BogFormECP12_OM3_FD_188240 | JGI IMG/M metagenome (GOLD analysis project Ga0209040, IMG submission 188240) | Bog forest soil microbial communities from Calvert Island, British Columbia, Canada - ECP12_OM3 (SPAdes) (version 2) | ecosystem: Environmental > Aquatic > Freshwater > Wetlands > Bog ... | reverse complement strand
GATCGCAACGGCCTTCGTCCCTGCCGCTTTGTGATCACCGACACCGGGCTAATCGTCGCAGGGTCCGAAGTCGGGCTCGCCGATGTGGACAGCGACACCATCATTCGCAGTGGACGCCTTGGTCCGGGCCAGATGATCCTGCTCGACCTGGAACGATGCCGGCTGATAGAAGGAGCAGAGCTCGACCGCTATTTCAACGATCTCGCTCCCTACGCGAAGTTGATCGACGACATTCCCTTGGAGCCCTCGGGGACGCCGGTTTCGGCGCTCGACAAAGACGATCTCACCCGCCTGCAGCGCGGCTTCGGTTACACCCGTGAAGAAGTGAAGATGGTCGTCACCCCGATGGCGATGGAGAGCAAGGAAGCCATCTGGTCCATGGGAGACGACACTCCCATCGCGCCGCTGGCCAGAACTCCGCGCCCGCTGTATGGGTTTTTCCGCCAGCGTTTCGCGCAGGTCACGAATCCGCCCATCGATTCGCTGCGCGAAGCCTGCGTGGTCTCGCAGCGCACGCGTCTCGGTCCATGGCCGCATTTGCTCGACAAGCACGCTCCCCTGCCGGGACTGGTTTTGCCCACGCCGTTTCTTTCGCTAGGGCAGATGGCCGCGCTGCATGAGGGCACGTACGCCCTGCACGAGGAACTGCCACTCGCCAACTTGAATTGCACTTTCGCCGACGACGGCTCGCTGAAGGCGGCCCTGGTGGCACTTCAGCAGCGCGCGGTCGAACTGGTACGTGGCGGGGTTTGCATTTTGCTGATGACCGACCGCACCGCCTGCGAGCACCTGCTACCGATCCCAATGGCCATGGCCACCGGCGCGGTGCATCAGGCGCTGGTCAAGGCCGGTTTGCGTACCAAGGTCGGACTCGCGCTCGAGGCCGGCGACTGCCGCGACGTGCATCATGCGGCCGTGCTGATCGGCTACGGAGCTGGCTCGGTCTGCCCCTGGCTGGCGCTGCAAACGGCCCGCACCCTGGCTGGCGAAGAGGGCGAAACCCGTCTCCTGAATGTACTGAACTCCGGCCTGGCGAAGGTAATGTCGAAGATGGGTATCTCGGTCCTCGACAGTTATCGGGCTGCGCAACTGTTTGACGTTCTGGGTCTCGATTCTGATATCACCGACCTCTGCTTCCCGGGCACGGTGTCGCCAATGGGAGGGCAGGATTTCGCCGACATCGAATTGGCGATTCGCGCTTCCTGGACGCCGGAACCCGACAGCGTCGAGTTGCCCGATTACGGGTGGGTGCGCTTCCGCCGCGCCGACCGCTCCGAACCGCATACCTGGCAGCCGCAGCGCACCCGCGATTTGCAAGTTGCCGTCGGAGCAGCACGGGCGTCGACGCAAGCCGCGGCTACGATCGCGCCCGCGGAAGCATGGTCGGCCTACTCGCGTGCGGTGGACGAACGCGAACCAGCCGTCTTGCGCGATCTGCTGCGGATCAAAGCCGCAGGACCGAAGCTGGAACTGCACGAAGTTGAACCGCCGTCCAGCCTAGTGAAGCACTTCATCGCCAGCGCCATGTCGCTGGGCTCGCTCAGTCCCGAGGCGCACCAGACCATCACCACCGCGATGAACCTGTTGGGCGCGCGTTCCAACACCGGCGAGGGCGGCGAGGACCCTGCAGCCTATCGGCCCGACGGCAATACCGCAGGCGTCTTATCGCTGCTGAACAACAAGATCAAGCAAGTTGCATCCGGGCGATTCGGCGTTACAGCCGAATACCTGGCCCACGCCGAAGAACTGGAAATCAAGATCGCGCAGGGCTCGAAGCCGGGCGAGGGCGGCCAGCTTCCCGGACACAAGGTCAGCGAACTGATCGCCCGCTTGCGTCATGCGCAACCCGGCGTGTCGCTGATCAGTCCTCCGCCGCATCACGACATCTACAGCATCGAAGATCTTGCACAACTGATTTACGACCTCAAGCGCATCAATCCGCGCGCGCCGGTCGGCGTCAAACTGGTGTCGCAGCTCGGAGTGGGAACGGTCGCCGCCGGCGTTGCCAAGGCCTACGCAGACTACATCGTGATAGCCGGACACAACGGAGGGACGGGAGCTTCTCCGCTGAGCAGCATCAAGCACGCCGGAAATCCTTGGGAGCTTGGCCTTAGCGAAGCGCAACAGATGTTGCGCCTCAACGGGCTTCGTGGCCGTGTACGCCTGCGCACCGATGGCGGGCTCTCCACCGCGCGCGACGTTCTGGTTGCCGCGCTCCTCGGCGCCGACGAGTTTTCGTTCGGCACGGCGGTGCTGGTCGCACTGGGATGCGACATGGCGCGGCAGTGTCATCTGAACACCTGTCCCACCGGTATAGCGACGCAGAAGCCCGAGCTGCGGGCGAAGTTCCGGGGCAAGCCGGAGCACGTTGTTCGCTTCTTCATGAATATCGCGGAAGATCTGCAACGGAGGCTTGCCGACCTCGGACTGCCGACCTTGCAGGCGGCCATCGGGCGCACCGATTTGCTCGAGCAGGTCCGCCAGGATGGCAAGCTGGATCTGCGGCCGATGTTGGCCCAGGTTGGAGATGGCCCGGTAAGCTGGCAAGGCAATCGCAACGATCGTCCGGAAGATCGCCCTCCCATCGACGATGCCTGGGTCCGGCCTGCGCTCTCCGCCGCTGCTGCGGGCAAGCCCTTCGAATTCAGCGTGACGGTGCGGAACGAAGACCGCAGTCTGGGCGCGCGACTCTCCGGCGAACTGGCGCTGCTGCGCGCACAGGAACCGGACTTGTACCCCGACATTCACTTTCGCATGCGTGGCACCGCCGGCCAGTCGTTCGGCGCGTTTGCCGGCCGGGGAATGAAGCTGGTGCTCGAAGGCCAGGCGAATGATTTCGTTGGCAAAGGCCTTTCGGGAGGCGAACTGGTAATTCGCACACGTGGCAAGTTGGCGCGCGCGGAATCGGCGCAGGTCATCGTCGGAAACGTCGCCTTATACGGAGCCACCGGCGGATCGCTCTTCGCCGTCGGCAGCGCGGGTGAACGATTTGCGATTCGCAACTCCGGAGCCACTGCCGTGGTTGAGGGCGTCGGAGATCACGCTTGCGAATACATGACTGGCGGCGCCGTGCTCGTTCTCGGTCCGACTGGAACGAACTTTGGCGCCGGCATGACGGGTGGACTCGCGTTCGTCTGGGACCCCAGTGGCAGCTTCGTCAAGGACCAGAAATTTCATCCTGAGTTTGTTGCCGTGGAAATTCTGGGTGCCTGCGAAGAACGCGACCAGGAGTTGGTCCGCTCCTTGCTGGAGGAACATTCCATCAAGACCGGCAGCAAGGTGGCGAATCGCTTGCATCATGGCTGGCCGGTGACGTTGCGCCAGATTGTGCGCGTAGCTCCGAAGAGCGTCTGATCGACGGCCAATCGTAGCGCTCACATGCCAGACACTTGCGTTTGTTACGCGACCTGCGAAACATAACTGGCTCGCAACTCAGCGACAATCTCACTCGCAGCCTGGCGTGCCAGCTCTAATTTCCCCGGCGGGAAGGAGATGGCGCCTACGCGTGCGTGCCCACCACCCCCATAGCGTTCGCAGATTTTGGCGAGGTTCTCCGTCGGCTCGACCGGCGCCCACGGGTTTGACCCAACCGACACTTTTGTCCGAAAACTGCTCTTGCTAACCCCAACGCTGTAAATGCAGTTTGGATGCAGATAGTACGGGATGAACTTGTTGTAGCCCTCGAGTTCGTGGTCGGTGACGTCGAAAAAGACGGTGCCATCTTTGCATTCGGTCCGCTGCCGCAGAATTTCAATTGACCGGCGGTGGCGTTCCATCAGCCCCGGAATGCGCTCTGCAATCGCGGGTGTACTGATGATCTCGGACAGCGGCTTGTAGGCGAGCATCTCGATCAGCTTGGGGATAAACCCTGCGTCCTGGTTCGACTCCATCACCATGGTAAGCCTCATGGCCGGTTCCATCATCTCGACCGCCGTCTGCGGATCGGGATAAAGCGCACCGTCGATGATGTCCGCCCATTCCACTAACTCCGCGACCGGATCGGGATTGAACCCGAAGCGTTGCTTCGTCACCTCGGCAATGAACTTCGTACACGATCGGTAGTCGGGGTCATAGAACTTTGTGTTGCTGGTGCCCTGTTCGAAGTGAGAGGCGTCCTCGGGCGTAAGGAATGCGCTCTGATGGTGATCGAACCACCACGTGATGCGCGGCGAAGGCGAATACTTGAAATCGACGATGGCGTTCTCGTCGCCGGTAAACTCTTCTTCATTGAACAGCGCGCCGGCGCGATGCACCAGGCCGACATACTCGAATTCGGCATGCTCGCGGATGCGTTCCCGGTAGAATCGCGAGAAGAGCGCCGCCGAACAGGCTCCGTCAAAACACTTGTCGTGGTAAAAGACCCTTACCTTCACAAACCCTTTCCGATGCATTTGGCCCCAGCGGCGCCGGATTTTGCGACGTGAAACTGAATCCATCAGGATACAGACTTCTAACGATGAAAAGTAAATAGAAATGACATTTTGTGGTCAGGTCTGTCAAGCAGCGCAACACAAATGCAGAATGCGGCGAGAGGTGCGCCTGTGGATCAGGCGGCGGCTTGTTGCTCTGCCAAGTCGCCGATGATGGGCAGCTTGAACAACTCATGCTGATAGGCCTTGACCACCAGCAGCACCCAGAGAAAAAACCAGGCAAGGGTGATCAGGCCCGCCAACGGGAACACCAGCACTCGCATGAAAGGAATCAACTGCAACAGCATACTGAGTATACCCGCTGCAATCGCGAACACGAACCCGGCGACCCACAGATACAGGTGTTGGAAAGCATGAAAGCGAACAAAGAAGTTTCGCCTGAATGGCTCTAGGAACAAGAAGACCACTGAGGGAATGATTGTGATGTATGCCACAACTCCGGCGATGTTTTCGGGGATCGGCAGGGGTTCGCCGGATGTTTCGCCGCTCGCAGCGGCCATTGGCTCGCCGCCGGGCTGCAACCTATCGTTAGAAGGCTGGGATACCGCAACACCGCATCGGGGGCAGAACGATGCCTGACCAGGCATCGACGCGCCACATCGCTGACACAGTGCCATCGGAACCCCCCCGAAATCCACGGCCGTGGCCCTCCGAAAAAAGAATATCCCGCCGCACCGGCGACGGGATGGAAATTCGTGCGCGCAGCCGATTACGCCCCGCAGCATTTCTTATACTTCTTGCCGCTGCCGCAGGGACAGGGATCGTTGCGGCCGACTTTCTCGCCCCGGACGACCTGCTGCACGGGACCTTGTGCGTCGCCTCCCGCCATGCGCGCCTGGTCCAACTCGCGGCGCTTGCGGCGCTGAAACTCCGCTTCCATATCGTCGATCGTAGTCGCCATCCGCTGCCGTCTAGCTGCGCTCACGGCAGCCAGTGCGTCGCCGTTCCCGCCGCTCTCAAGCGCTGGTTGAGGCGCGGGACGCGAGGGAGCCTCAATCACCTGCATCAAGTACAAGTAGCGAACGGTCTCTTCCTCAAAGCGCTCCATCATCGCCTCAAACATGTCGAATGACTCGCGTTTGTATTCCACCAGCGGATCGTGCTGACCGTAGCCGCGCAGACCGATGCCTTCGCGCAGGTGGTCCATGCTGAGCAGGTGGTCCTTCCATTGCTGGTCGAGCACGCTCAGCATGATGATGCGCTCGTGATGCCGCATCGCATCAGGCCCGATCAACTGCTCCTTGGCGTCGTACCGCTGCGTCAGCTTGTCGAAAATCGCATCGCCGAGTTCCTGGCGATTGAGTTTCTCTGCCTCGACGCCTTCTTTCTCCACGTCCACCCCAAAGCGGGTGAAAATCTGGTTCTTCAGGCTCTTGATGTCCCAGTCTTCCGGATGTGCGTCTTTGCTGCAGTACTTGTCGAGCAACCCACCCAGGATGTCGCGAACATAATCCTCGAGGATGAGTTCCTTCTGGTCGAGTCCTTCCAGCAGTTGCCGCCGCAGTCCGTAGACCGCCTGGCGCTGCTTGTTCATCACGTCGTCGTATTCCAGGACGTGCTTACGGGCTTCGAAGTTCTGTCCTTCGACTGCCTTCTGAGCGGCTTCGATTCGTCGCGTTATCAGCCCTGACTCGATGGGTACTCCCTCTTCCATGCCCAACCGCTGCAGCAGGTTCGACACCCACTCTTTGGCGAAGATGCGCATCAGGTCATCTTCCAGCGACAGGTAGAACCGGGATGCGCCCGGGTCGCCTTGGCGTCCGGCGCGGCCCCGCAACTGATTGTCGATGCGGCGTGCTTCGTGACGCTCGGTACCAAATATAAACAGCCCGCCAAGCCTGACTACCTCTTCGTGCTCGACATCCGTCTCGGCTTTGTAACGCGCATTGATCTCCAGCCATTGCGCGGTGGGCACCTGGTACTCATTGCCGCCGTAGTAGAAGTACGAAAGGTTGGGATCGTCAGGCTTCGCCGTGACCTCACCCGCGACAACTTTCAACGGCTGCGCCAGTCCCTTCTTCAGGCACTCCTGCTTGGCCATGAATTCGGGATTGCCGCCCAGCAGAATGTCGGTTCCACGGCCCGCCATGTTGGTCGCAATCGTGATGGCGCCCTTGCGGCCAGCTTGGGCCACAATCTCGGCTTCCTTCTCGTGATACTTGGCGTTGAGGACGACGTGCTTGATGCCCTTTTTCTTCAGCAGGTCTGATAGCCGCTCCGACTTTTCGACCGAAGTGGTGCCCACCAGCACGGGCTGTCCGGTTTGCGCCAGCCGCATGATTTCATCCGCTGCCGCGAAGTACTTTTCTTTCTCCGTGCGGTACACCACGTCGGAATTCTCAATGCGGCGCAAATCGCGGTTTGTCGGAATGACAACGACTTCCAACTTGTAAATCTTGTCGAACTCGGCGGCTTCCGTCTCGGCCGTACCGGTCATACCCGCGAGTTTCTTGTACATGCGGAAATAATTCTGGAAGGTGACGGTGGCTAGCGTCTGGTTTTCTCGCTCGATTTTTACGCCTTCCTTGGCTTCCACGGCCTGGTGCAGTCCGTCAGACCAGCGTCGCCCTGGCATCAGGCGGCCGGTAAACTCGTCGACAATGAGCACCTCGCCGTCCTTCACCACGTACTCCACATCGCGACGATAGAGCGCGTGCGCCTTGATCGCCGTATCGACATGGTGCTTCAAATCCCAGTTTTCGGGATCGGCGATGTTGCCGATGCCCAGCAGGCGCTCGACCTTCTCCCATCCCACGTCGGTGACGGTGATGGTGCGGTGCTTTTCGTCGACCACGTAATCGCCGGTCAGCACCTTGTCTTCGCCGGCGCCCCTGTCGATCTCCTCGCCGAGTTCCAGTTGCGGGATAATGCGATTCACTTTGTAGTACTTGTCGGTCGACTCCTCGCTGGCGCCGCTGATGATCAGCGGGGTGCGGGCTTCGTCGATCAGGATCGAGTCCACTTCATCGACAATGCCGTAGTTGTGGCCTCGCTGCACGCAGTCTTTCAAGTCAAACTTCATGTTGTCGCGCAGGTAGTCGAAGCCGAACTCGTTGTTAGTGCCGTAGGTGACGTCGGCGGCGTAGGCTTCGCGGCGTTCCGCGTCGTCCAGATCGTGCACGATGACGCCAACCGTCAGCCCCAGGAAGGTGTAGAGCTTGCCCATCCACTCGGAGTCGCGCTTGGCCAGGTAGTCATTGACGGTGACCACGTGCACGCCATTTCCGGCAAGCGCATTGAGATACACCGGAAGCGTGGCGACCAGCGTCTTGCCTTCACCGGTCTTCATCTCGGCGATTTTGCCCTGGTGAAGAACGACGCCGCCGATGAGCTGCACGTCAAAATGCCGCATCTTGAGTACGCGCCAACTGGCCTCGCGTGCTACCGCAAATGCCTCGGGCAGAAGTTCGTCGAGGACCTCCTTCAGCGCGGCAGCTTTTTCGTCAGCGTCCTCGATCAAGTCCACACGTTCATGAATGCGTTTACGGAATGCGTCTGTCTTTGCCCGGAGCTGCTCGTCGGTGAGCTGCTTCGTCTCGGGCTCGAGCGCGTTGATGCGCTCCACTAGCGGCATGATGCGCTTGATCTCGCGCTCATTGCTGGTGCCGAAAACCTTCGCCATTAGCTTGTTGATCAATGAACTCTTCCCTTGCGGAACATCGGTTGGGGGTGATGTCAGCCAGTCGAAGCGCGCCTGATTCGCACACCTCAACCCATTACCAAGCCTAACACATTGGATGCGTGCCGTTGGGCATGGTCGCAGTTTGCAAGTGGCCGAAAAGACTGACGTTAGCGACGCACAGCCGCCGCGGCGGACAGCAGCGCGTAACCGACTTCCCCGCTGCGCGCACCACGCAATGAACCTGCGCTTTCAAGCTGCGTCGCGCGTCGTCCGCCCGACGGAAAGGTCGCCGTAGTGATGAAAGCGGTAAGATACGCGACAGCATTTATTCCTCGGAAGAATGGACTGCCCAGTCGATGTTCTACGACCGCTTCGCGGAATCCGTTCAGCGCTATCCAAACCTGATTGCAGTCGAGTTACAGCATGAGTCGTCGGCCGTGGATGCCGGCGCACTGGCTGTTGAGAGTTACACGTTTGCGCAATTGCGCAGCATGGCTGAATCCGTGGGACGATGGCTGTTGCACTCGGGTATCGAGCGCGGATCCAAATGCGCCTTTCTTGCCGCCAATCATCCCTGGTGGGTCGCCGTTTATCTCGGCGTTCTCGCGTCCGGCAATACCGCCGTTCCACTCGATACCGCTTTCCACGCCGATCAGGTACGCAAGCTATTACTCGATTGCGACGCAGTGTTGCTGTTCTGCGATCGTCACCATCTTGCTTTGTCGCGCGAAGCCACGACCGAACTGCCAGTCAGAATTGTCCTCATAGACGGCGACGGGGCCGCCTCCGGCCTCCCGTCACTGTCGGCAATCTTTGCCGCCGGGCCCGGCGACTTCCACCCGGTGCCCGCCCAGCCCGACGACATCGCCACCATCCTCTACACCTCGGGAACCACCAGCGATCCCAAGGGCGTCATGCTCTCGCATGCTAACCTGGCGGCTGAGGCGGAGTCCGTCTTCGCGGTGATGGACGTCGGCTCGAAGGACGCAATACTCGGGATTCTGCCGCTGTTTCACGCCTTGGCGCAGATGGCCAACCTGCTGCTGCCACTCACCGTGGGAATGCGCGTCGTCTTTGTCGAGTCGCTCAATACCACCGAATTGTTGCGCGCCCTGCAGGAGCGCGACATCACCGTCTTCTGCTGCGTGCCGCAGTTCTTTTATCTTATTCATGAACGTATCGAGAAGGAAGTCAGCCAGCGCGGCGCCGCGGCGCGGCTTGCCTTCCCGCTCATGCTGCGCGTCTCCGCGGTGGCCCGAAGGCTGGGCATCAACCTCGGCAAGCTGCTCTTCGGGCGCGTGCACAGGCTGTTGGGTCCGCGCATGCGCTACCTCATCACCGGAGGCTCCCGCTTCGACCCCGCTGTAGGCCGTCAATTTGAGGCCATGGGATTCACTCTGCTTCAGGCCTACGGGATGACCGAGACTTCCGGGGGCGCCAGCGTTACACCGCCCCGTGACATCGTGATGGGCTCTATCGGCAAGCCGCTGCCGGGGAATGAAATGAAGATCGTCGAGGGTGTTCCATCAGACGAGCATGGCGGAGCAAGTGTCGGAGAACTCGCAATACGCGGTGGCATCGTGATGGCTGGTTACTACAAGCGGCCAGACGCCACGGCGGAAATTCTTCGAGACGGTTGGCTTTTCACCGGCGATCTTGGCTATTGCGATGCCGGCGGAAACTACTACATCACCGGACGTAAAAAGGACGTCATCGTTCTCAGTTCCGGCAAGAATATCTACCCCGAGGAGATTGAGGCGCATTACTTGCAGTCTCCCTACATCAAGGAGATTTGCGCGCTTGGATTGCAGAGCGCCCCAGGCGAGCCTTTCTCCGAGCGCCTGCATGCCGTGATCGTGCCGGACTTCGAAGCCCTGCGCCGCGCGAAGATCGTCAATATCGGCGACATCCTGCGTTTCGAGATCGAAGGGCTCTCGGCGAAATTACCTTCCACCAAGCGCATTTTGAGCTACGAAATCTGGCAGAACGGCCTGCCACGAACCACGACACGCAAGATTAAGCGTTTCGAAGTCGAGCAACGCGTAAAGCGAGGCGAAGGCGTGCAGGCTACGACCGCCGCGCCCCGTGAACTAACTCCCGAAGAAGCGAAGTGGATCCAACGGCCCGACGTCAGCAAGGTACTGGGCATCATTCAGGCCGCTTCCAAGCTGAAGAAAGACACTCCTCATCCCAGCGACAACCTCGAACTGGATCTCGGCCTTGATTCCATGGAGCGCGTTGAGTTGCTGGTGTCACTCGATCAGCAGATGGGCGCCAGCGTCCCCGATTCCGTCGCCTCCGAAATCTACACCGTGCGTGACCTGGTCGATGCCGTGCTCGCCCACTCCGGCGGCGCCAGCCAAGGTTCCGCCGCCGGCTGGGAAGAAGTGATCGCCGAGCCTCCGGGAGAGGCTGAGCGCGCCACCATCGACCACAATCACCCGATCACTGCTCCCATCTACTTTCTTGGGCTCAAGCTTATTTATCTCATGCTCCGTGACTTCTTCGAGCTGCAGGTCGAGGACGTGAACAAGCTTCCACACTCGGGGCCGTTTATTCTCTCACCCAATCATCAGAGCTTCCTCGATGGGCCCGCGGTCATCGCATGCCTACCGTGGAAAATCATGCGCGAAACGTTTTATGTGGGTACCAGCGAGATTTTCGGCAGCAAGCTGATGCGCGGTATCGGCGAGGCGGTCCGCCTCATTCCCATTGATCCCGACGCCAACTTGGTGCCCGCCATGCGGGCTGGAGCCTACGGACTGCGTCAAGGACGCGTGCTCGTGCTCTTTCCGGAAGGCGAGCGCAGTATCGACGGGCTGCCTAAGATCTTCAAGAAAGGAGCGGCGATACTCGCGATACACACTCAGTGTCCCGTCGTGCCGGTCGCCCTGGAGGGATTCTTCGAAGCCTGGCCGCGTGGCGAGAGATTCCGCGGCTTATCCAAGCTGAAGGTGCGATTCCTTGATCCCTTGTACCCGCCGGCTCTCGGCCCTAATCCCGAAGCGCAGTACGCCGAGATGACGGCCGAAATTCGCCGCCGAATCGTCGAGGCCTACGACGAATTGCGCGGATCCCCGAAGCACGACGAGTCGCCGGTGGCCGTGGGCTCCCACACCAGATGAGCTTCATCGATTCGTCATCCCGAGCGAAGCGAAGCGCAGTCGAGGGAGCTGCTTTTACTCGCAGGCAAGGAACCGGCTTTAGCTCTTGTTGGCGTGAGGATGGGTGCGGTCGTACACCTCCATCACGTGCTTGACCGTGAGCTGCGTATAGCGCTGCGTGGTGGAGAGCCGCTCGTGGCCGAGCATCTCCTGAATAGCGCGCAGGTCGGCGCCCTCCTCCAGCATGTGCGTTCCGAACGCGTGCCGCAGCGTGTGGGGATGCACGTCGGGCGAGAGCCCGCTGGCCACGGCGATCTGCTTGACGATGCGGCCTACACTGCGTGTGGTGAGCCGGCCTCCCCGCAGGTTAATGAGCAGCGCTCGCTCGCTCGTGCGCTTTGTCTCCGCCAGTATTTTCTGGCGCAATGGCAGATACGCTCGTACCGCTGCGTTGGCTGATTCCCCGAATGGGACATAGCGCTCCTTGCGACCCTTGCCGCGCACCAATACCACTTCATTCGACCAGCGAATGTCATCGACGTTGATCCCGATTAGCTCCGAGTTGCGGATCCCGCAGCCATAGAGCAGCTCGAGAATCGCCAGATCGCGCTGGTTGAACGCCGAGCATTCCGGCATCTTCGAGTCGAGTACGGTGTTCACTTCTTCGATCGTCGGCACGCGCGGCAACCTCTTGGGGAGCTTGGGCGTCGCCACAAGTCCCGCCGGATTCTGATCGACCACACCTTCCTGCGCCAGCCACCGGTAGAGTGACCGCAACGCCGCCAGCGCGCGCGCAACTGATGTTTTGCTGAGTCCGCGCTCGTACAGGCTCGACAGGTAGCCGCGAATCAGTACATGGTCGATGTCGCGCCAGCACTGCGGTCCAACGTATTCCGCGAACTGCGCCAGGTCCGTGGTATAGGCCTTAATCGTGTGCGGCGAGGAGTTGCGCTCGTGCAGCGCGCGAATGAACTTTGCCACCGCTTTCTCGACAATGGTTGCGCCGGGCTTCGTCATTCGCTGGTCTCGCTGATCGGCGCCGGGCGTCCTTTGCTGCGCGGATGATGCTGCTTGTAAACGCGATTGAGCCGGTCGAGTGCGAGGTGCGTGTACACCTGGGTAGTCGAAATGTCGGCATGGCCCAGGATGGTCTGCACCGTACGCAGGTCCGCGCCATTCTCGACCATATGGGTTGCGCAACTGTGCCGCAGCATATGCGGACTGGCGTGACGTCCCGACTGTACGGAAGCTGCGTCCACAATCTGCCACACCCGCTGGCGCGTAATGCGCTTTGCTCCCCGCGCAATGAACAGAATGGGCGACGACTTCCCTGCCGCCAGCACTGTACGGGCGTCGCGCAGATACTGCTGAACGATTTCCTGCGCCGCGCGGCCGATGGGAACGATGCGTTCTTTGTCACCCTTGCCCCGCACCAGCACGTAACCGAGTTCCAGTTTGAGGTCTTCCAGCTTGACGTTGATGACTTCGGACACACGCAGCGCCCCGGCGTAAAAAACTTCGAGGATGGCGCGGTCTCTAATGGCCAGCGCCTGTGACATTCGATCGTCTTTGGCGCGCGCCGGGCCACGTAATACGCTCTCGACTTCGTCCGTTGCCAGCGACTTCGGCAACACCTTCCATTGCCGCGGAGAATCGATATTCAGCGTCGGGTCGGTCTTGATATAACGGTCCAACAGCAGGTACTTGTAGAAATGCCGCAGTGCCGACAGCTTGCGCGCCACGCTCCGCCCGTCAACGCTATTCGACAGTAGCGCATTCAGGAAGTCGCGCACGTCTTGCCTGCGCGCGGCGAGTAGAGCACGCTTTCGCTTCAGCAGAAACTCGGAATATTGTTCGAGATCGGAGCGATACGCCGTGACGCTGAGCGGGGCCAGACCCTTCTCAACCTTGAGATAGTCGAGAAACGAATTCAGCAGCCGCACATTAGGATCGGCACTCTGCACAAGGTGAGTATGGCTTGTGCCGGCTATTCCGGGAATAACAAGCGAGATTCAGCCCACCAGCTTCTTCCGCACCGCCGTCAGTAGTTCCACCGCATTCAATGGACTGCGTGGGTCTTCCTCATGCTTGAAGAAGGCGTAGGATTCGAGACCATCTGCCAGGCAACGCTCTACTCGATCGGCTAGCTTACGAAGTTCGGCGGCATTGTAGCTTGGCCTGCGGAAGCGAAAGTAAATGTACTTCGCGGTTCGCTCCTCGGGAGTGGTGATCGACTCCGTCTCGGCGATACAAAGCGCGACATTGCGCTTCTTTAACGCCTGATAGGTTTCATCGCTGAACCACGACTCGTGCCGAAACTCGAAGGCATATTGCATCCCCTGCGGCAGCAGCGCGAGGAAGTCGCTCAACACTGCCACGTCGGCCTTGAGATTCGGCGGAAGTTGGAAGAGCACCGGACCAAGCTGTTTGCGCACTCGTAGCGGCTCCAGCGAACCAAGAAATCGCTCCAGTGGTTCCTCGGCGTTCTTCAGCCGCCGCATATGGGTAATGTACTGGTTGGCTTTCGCCACAAACCGGAAGTTCGGCCCGGCATCGTTCATCCAAGTCTCCGCCGCCTTTTCCGACAGCAGTCGACGAAATGTGTAATTCACTTCGACGGCGGTCAACTTGGTTGCGTAGAACTTCAGAAAATTCTTCGTGGAGACTTCCTTGGGATAAAACTCTGGCTTCCAGATCGGGTACGCCCAGCCTGAGGTGCCAACGTAGAGAGAAGGGTCAGCGTTTTGCGTCTTTTTCGGCATGTCCAGAACCTGGTCTTTGCATCCGAGAGTATGCAGCCTGTCCGTTGCGGTGCGCAAATTTGTTCAATTTTGAGCGTCGGCAGAACGATGCCTCGACAATGAGTCTGTACTGCATTCCCCACTTTCAAGCCAGCCTTCACGCTTTCCTCCGTTTGACTTATCCGTCTTATACTGCGTAACTTTTTAATCTGTAGCAACTTAACGTCTTCCTAGGATTTGGAGGCACGATGAAGCGCCGTTTTACCGCGCTGGCGGCACTGCTGTTGCTGGTGGTAATGACCCTTCCACTGGCCGCGCAGGACCTGGCGTCATTTGAAAAAAGAGTCACAGTGAAGACCCTGCCCAATGGACTGACGGTGCTGATTCTGCGTCGCCCCGAGGCCCCGGTCTTTTCGTTCTTCACCCTCGTTGACGCGGGCTCCGCCCAGGATCCGCTCTCACAGACCGGTCTGGCCCACATGATGGAACACATGGCCTTCAAGGGCACTCCGGATATCGGCACCACCAACTACGCCGAAGAAAAGGTCGCTCTGGCCAAGGTGGAGCGGACCTACGCAGCGTATGAGGCCGAGCGCGTTAAGCGCGTCGGTCGCGATCCCCAAAAGCTCGAGCAGTTGAAGAAAGAGTGGCAGGAGGCCATGGCCGCGGCCGACAAGTTCGTCATCAAGAACCAGTTCGGTGAGATTGTCGAGAGTCACGGTGGTGTGGGAATGAACGCCTTCACCAGCTACGACGACACAAACTACTTGTACTCCATGCCCTCGAACATGATCGAGTTGTGGGCAGCGATCGAATCGGACCGCTTCGCCAACCCCGTGATGCGCGAGTTCTACAAGGAGCGCAACGTGGTGATGGAAGAACGCCGCATGCGCACCGACAGCAACCCGACCGGACGCCTGATCGAGCAGTTTCTCGGCACCGCATTCGCCGCGAATCCGTACCATCGTCCGACCGTCGGCTATGCCTCCGACCTGCAGTCGTTCTCGGCCACCGATGCGCTGGACTTCTTCCACCAGCATTACGTACCGAGCAATATGGTGATCGCGCTGGCGGGCGATCTCGATCCCGACCAGGTAATGCCCATCGTGGAGCGCTACTTCGGCCAGTTGCCGCCGAAACCCAAGCCCGCCGAGCTGACCACCATCGAGCCGCCGCAAAATTCGGTGCGCGAGGTCAAGATGCGCGATCAAGCGCAGCCGTTCTATATCGAGGGGTACCATCGCCCCAGCTATCTTGATCCCGACGACGCGGTCTACGATGCGATCACCGATGTCATGTCGAATGGCCGCACCTCGCGCATGTACCGTTCGCTGGTGCGGGATCAGAAGATTGCCGCCTTCGCCGCAGGGTTTTCAGGCCTGCCCGGCAACAAGTACGCACACCTGTTTGCGTTCTATGCTGTGCCCCTTCCCGGACACACGAACCAGGAAATGCAGAAGGCGATCCAGCGCGAGATCGCCAAGCTGAAGATGCAGGACGTAACCGACGAAGAGCTGCAAATGTTTAAGACTCGCAGTAAGGCTGACCTCATCCGGGGACTGGCGAGCAATGCAGGATTGGCCCAGCAGCTTGCTATCTACCAGGCTCGCTACGGCGACTGGCGCGAACTGTTTCGGTACCTGGAAAAGGTGGATAAGGTCAGCAAAGCCGACATTCGGCGTGTGGCCAACAAGGCCTTCCAGGACAACAACCGCACGATCGGGACCATCGAGACGATGAGCGAGCCCGCCGCAGCCGGGAAGGGAGCCAACTAATGCGAGCTCTGAAATCGCGTTTCGTGCAGGTATTGTTCTCTTTCGCGCTGCTGGCGACGGCGCTCGGCACCGCGCAAGTCACTCCGTGGAACCAGTTGAAGTTTCCTCCACTGCCCGCATTCCACCCGCAGCAGCCCACACGCATCCAGCTTGCGAACGGCATGGTCATTTTCCTGCAGCCGGACCACGAGCTTCCCCTGATTTCCGTCACAGCGCGCATTCGCGGCGGATCGATCTCGGAGCCCGCCGAAAAAGTCGGACTCGTCGCTCTGTACGGTGACGTCTGGCGGACCGGCGGCACCAAAACCAAGACCGGCGACCAGATGGACGATTTCCTCGAGGCCCGGGCCGCCAAGATTGAAACCAGCGACGGCTCCGACTCGACTTCAATCTCACTCAACTGCCTGAAGGCAGACTTCGATCCTGTCTTCGACATGTACCTCGACCTGTTGCACAATTCCGAGTTTCGCGGCGACAAATTGGAACTCGCCAAGCAGCAGATCTACACCGGCATCGCCCGGCGCAACGACGAAGTAAGCTCAATTGTGGAACGTGAGAGCGCCGGCCTCGCCTATGGTAAGGACAACCCTTACGCGCGTGAGGAGGAGTACGCCACCGTGTTCGCCGTCAAGCGCGAGGATCTGCTGAATTGGCACCAGCAGTATGTTCAGCCCAACAACATCATTCTCGGAGTAAGCGGCGACTTCGATCCCACAGCCATGGAGGCCAAGCTGCGCCAGACGTTTGACTCCTGGCCGAAAGGCCCGCAGGCGAAAGATCCCGACATCAAGTTCGCGCCGCCCAAGCCCGGCTACTACTTCGTGCAGAAGCCCGACGTCAACCAGAGCACCATCTCCATGCTCGACCTTGGGATTCTCCGCAACAACCCCGACTACTTCGCGGTCTCGGTGATGAACGAGATTTTCGGCGGAGGCTTCTCCTCGCGCCTCTTCAACAACGTGCGCGCCGCCAAGGGCCTCGCCTACAACATCGGAGGCGGTGTTGGGACGAGTTTCAGCCATCCCGGCATGACCAATATCGAGATGCAGACCAAGAGTGACACCACCGTCGTCGGCATTCAGGCGTTGTACGAAGAGATCGACAAAATGCAGCAGAAGGCCCCGGACGCCGACGAGTTGAAGCGTGCCAAGGACCAGATTCTCAACTCCTTCATCTTCCGCTTCGACTCGCCGGGAAAGGTGTTGCGCGAGAAGATGGCCTACGAGTTCTATCACTACCCGCTGGACTTCCTCGAGCGTTATCGCAGCGAGATCGACAAGGTAACGGCGGAACAGGTGACGCAGGTCGCCCGCAAATACATCCAAAAGGACAAACTGGCTGTTCTCGTAGTCGGCAACGACGCGGAGTTCGACAAGTCGCTCAGCAGCCTGGGACCGGTGACGAAGGTGGACATCAGCATTCCGCCGCCTCCGAAGGAACTGATGGAGCAGATGGGGCAGCAGGGGCCAGCAGGCAACAATTAGCGGTGTCCCGCCGACGTGATGTCGTTCAGCCCGCCTGCGGACAGCGCAGCAACCCGACTCCGAGCGTCAGCACGCTGCACGCGAGGACGACTGCCCCGAAATAGATCAGCCCGACAGCCGACCCCGCTTCTGACGCATTCGGCGGCAACACCGAAAAGAAGAATCCCGCAGAAATCAAGATCGCCGACAGCGGGATTCCCACGCGCACCGCCCACAACAGCCCGTCCGGCAGCACAGCCGAATCCGCCAACACCTGGCAGATCAGCGACAGGATGACAATCACCCCCGCATGCGCATGTCCGGCGCGGAAGAAATTTTGTCGTAGCGGATTGTCCATGTAGCCGCTGCTTTTGTTCATCAATGAGGTCAGTAGGAAGTACCCGCCGTACTGAATGGTGGGCACCGTGATCAAAATGACCCCCGACATGAGCCTGGCTTCTCTCGTCATGTTCGCTCCTTTTTGCGGATTTTGTTTTTGGATGCCGCTTGACTTAGTTACGTTTCGGCGCTATTGTAGGCGAACAAAAAGCGAAAATCGGTGCGTCCCATGCATCCTGCGCTCCTGCAAATCGAAGAACCCGATTCCCCTGCCCCGCTGGTTGGGATCGCCAAACTGGCTGCCCAGGGCGAGTCTCTCAGGCATGGTCACGAAGTCGACTATTTCACCCTGCCAGCGAAGGCCTTACTCAATCGTTGTGTCAGCCGCCGCGTTCCCTTCAACTGGACGATTAACCCCTATCGCGGCTGTGAATTCGCCTGCAAATACTGCTACGCCCGCTACACCCATGAATTCATGGAAATGCGCGATGGCCTCGACTTTGAGCGCAAGATCTACGTCAAGCAGCAGACGGCGTGGCTGTTGCGCCAGGAACTAAAGAAAGTGAAGCGCGGCGAGCAGATCGCCATCGGAACCGCCACCGATCCCTATCAGCCCGCGGAAAAGCGCTTCGAAATCACCAGCAGCATCCTTCGGGAACTCGCCTTGCATCAGGGTCTCGAGATCGGGATCGTCACGAAATCAGATCTCGTCGTTCGCGACATCGACCTGTTGCTCCAGGTTGCCGAACACAACACTCTGACTGTTAGTCTCACCATCACGACGCTCAACACCAAGCTGGCGCGCATCCTTGAGCCGCGAGCGCCACGGCCTGACCTGCGGCTTCAGGCGCTCACCAAGTTGTCCACAGCAGGATTGAACGCAGGCGTAATCTGTGCACCCGTGCTGCCGGGCATCACCGATTCTGCCGCCGCGCTCGACAAACTGGTTCGCGCAACCAAGGAAGCCGGTGGCAAGTACATTTCCGCTAACACGCTCTTCTTGAAGCCGTGCTCGGCAAGTATCTTTCTGCCATTTCTGGAGAAAGAATTCCCTCACCTCGTCGCCGACTATCGCAAGCGCTGCGCCGATCGCGCCTTCGTCAGCAAGGCCTACAGCAAGCGGCTCTCCGACCTCATGTCCAACTTGCGCAAGAAGCACGGTATCAGCCGCGAAAGCCGGCATCGCGGCTATCCGCCACCGCAAGATCTTGAGCAGATGAACCTGTTCGCTTGATTCGATGACAAGGAAATGGGCAGTCGGGAACTGGAATTATCCAAAAAGCCGCATGAATCCTTTGGCCGGAAGATCGGCCACGAGGAATTTTGGACTGCCACCGTTCGCCGCCGCCAGCGCTTCGGCAGCCCCGTATCCGCTGCGCACCGCGCCTTCCATGGTGGAAGGCCAGCCGGTTGCCGTCCAGTCGCCCGCCAGGAACAGCCTCGGCCACGGGCTGGTGTGCGACGGACGATAAGCATCGCTGCCCGGTGTCGGAGAAAACGTCGCGTGAACTTCCTTGATCACGGTCGCCTTGGTCAGCTTCGCCTCACGCGCCGCCGGGAAGAATTCCGCCAGTTCCCTCATGGCAAGATCGATGATCTCGTTGCGCGACTTATCGACCAGCGTCTTGGAAGAGCTGACCACCAGTTCGAGATAGCTCCCGGTCTCGCCCGACTCGCGCCGGGTGTTCAGGATCTTCGACTTCTGGAACATCCACTGAATCGTCCGCTCCAGCAGTACAGCGTGTTCCAAAGGCGTGATCTCTCGGTCGAACCAGAGGTGGATCCCCGTGATGGGCGACGATCCGAAGTGGCAGGCCTGCTCGCGTAATGATTGCATCTCGGGTGTGCCGGGGAGCAACTTCGCGACGCCATTGAATGGCGTCGCGAGGACGGCAAAGTCCGCACGCACCTCGTCGCCGCTTACGCACACTCCGACACCATCGTCGTCCGCTTGTATCGAATCGACCGAGGCCCGCAGATGCACTCGCCCGCCACGCGCCTGGATGTAGGCGTCAGCTTCTCCGTAAAGTTGCGACAGCGGCACCGCCGGAAGACCAATGCGTCCCGCTTCGGCTGACTTCAGAAAAGAATCGCGAAAAACCAGTGCCGCATGTCGCACGGATACATGGTCGAGTTCATCGTTAAGAGCGCTGATTAGCACCGGGGCCCAGAAGCGGTCAATCGACTGCCTGGTCTGGCCATGTCGCAGCAACCAGGACTGGAAGTCCTCTCCGTTATCCGCCGGAAGCGCAGGCATTAGCGCCAGCAGGGCTCGCGAAATAGCCAGCTTGTCTTTCAGATCGAGCACCGGAGACGCCAAGAACGACAGCCCGGTGTGCACCGGTGCAGGCAACCAACTCGGCTTCAGCGTGGAAGCGCGGCCATCGGGCAGGAGGAACGTGATCTCGTCATACCAGCGAATCTGATTCTCGACTCCCAGGCGGCGGTAGAAGTCGATGAGGTTGGTGCAGCAGCCGAGCAGCACGTGCTGGCAGTTGTCCACCACTTCGCCAGTCCCGGGAAGTTCGTACGACGAGGCGCGTCCGCCAAGATAGGGCCGTCGCTCGAACAGTTCGACATGATAGCCCGCATCGGCCAGCGCACTTCCGGCGGAGATGCCCGCGAGTCCGCCACCAATCACCGCCACCGTTGGCTTCTGGTTTGTGCTCGCAAAACTCATGTCAGCCGACGCGCAATTCCTCTCGCCAGGAGACCAATTTTCTCGGCGCTGCTAAGGTGCACGCGCTCGGAGAACACGTCATAATTACGTGCTGCGATTCGTTCCAGCAATCGCCGGTAGATTTCTACCAGCGTCCACAACGCTGGCTGGCTGTCGTCATCGATCAGGGGCAACAGTTCTTCTGCTGAACGGTAGTACTCCCGCGCGCGCTGGGCCTCGAACTCAAGCACCGGCCGAAGTGCAATCGCGGCATTCCCGTTGCTCAATACACTTGCTTCCACGCCGAAGCGATGTAGATCTTCAACCGGCAAATAGACGCGCCCCAACTGGCTGTCTTCTTTCACGTCGCGGATGATGTTGGTGAGCTGAAACGCAACTCCCGTTTCTTCAGCAAGCTTCTCCGCGTGCGGATCGCGGTAACCGAAAACTCGAATGCAGATCAGACCCACCACCGACGCCACGTGATAGCAGTAGTCGTAGAGCTGATCGAAGGTTTCATAGTGCACCGCCGGATTGCATTGGCCCTTGTCGTCGGCTTGCGGCAAATCCATCGCGGTGCCCTGCACCAGCTTTTCCAGAAGATCGAGCGGAATATTGAACCCCTTCTGCGTGTCGGCCAGCGCCATCAGCACGGGATCGTCGGTGCGCTCGCCTTCCACGACTCGACGCAGCGCATTCATCCACTCCTTCAGCTTTTCGCGGCGCTGATCACAAGGGATGGACGGATCGTCGGAAATGTCGTCGGCGTGCCGCATGAAGGCATACACCGCCGACAACGCATTCCGCTTGCGCGCCGGAAGCGCCAAGAAGCCGTAGTAGAAATTCTTGGCCGCCGAGCGCGCAATGTGGCGGCAGACTCCATAGGCGGCCCGCAATTGCAGCGGGTGTTGGCTCACAGCAGACTTCCCAGGGTCGCGCGCACAACCAGCCAGAACTTGCGTCGGGTGGAGATGACCGGCCGCGAGTTCAGCACATCGTACCCTTGCCGCTCGACGGCATCCAAAATCGCCAACCCGCCCCGGCTGAACAGATCGATATCCAGCGCCAGCTTTCGGTTGACCATCTTCACCAGTGGCAGGCCGCGCTGGAACCATTCGCGCGCACGCTCGGCTTCGAATTTCATCATGGCGAGAAACTGCGGAGTCGCACGCCGCTGTGCGATGTCCAGTTCTGTAACGCCGAACCGGGAAAAGTCCTCCAGCGGAAGATAGATCCGGCCTCTGCTGTGGTCGTTCGCAACATCCTGCCAGAAGTTCGCCAGTTGCAACGCAGTGCAGGTGTAGTCCGAGAGCTTCTGCCGCTCGGCATCGCGATAATCGCACAGGTACAGCACCAGGTGACCGACGGGATTCGCCGAATACTGGCAATATCCCAGCAAGTCGCCGAAGCGCGGATAGCGGGTCACGATCTGGTCCTGCCGAAACGCCGTGAGCAAATCCGAAAACTCGTGCTGCGGGATATCGAACTCCCGCACGGTCTCGCGCAGGGCGACAAACACAGGGTGCCGGGGCTCGCCGGAATAGCACTGCCCCAGTTCGGCTTCCCATTGGTCCAGAAGCGTCAGGGATAACTGCTTATCGCCAACTTCGTCGCCCAAATCGTCGGAGATGCGGCAGTACGCATACACGTTGTAAAAGTGCTGATGCAGATGCTTGGGCAGAAACCACGTGACCACGGGAAAATTTTCGTAGTGCGAACGCGCCAGCCGCGCACAGTACTGCTGCGCATCGGCCAGTGACGGTCCGCGCTCGGGAATCGCGTACTCCGGCGGCAACGCCTGCCAGCCTTTAGCTGCGGCCTTATCGGCAGAAGTGGCGCCCGGCCGTGATGCATACACCCGGTTGTCAGTCGGTACGGAAGACATGAGTCGTGGATATACCCGGACGTCTACTGTCCCGGGATAATTGCGGTTTTAATGTCGCCGTTGCGGTTCAGCATGTGACGCAGCACATGCTGCAGTCGCGAAAGCGGCGCCTCGCCGGTGATGTAGTCGGTGCCTTTGATCTTCTTCTCGGAGATTAGAGCGAACGCTTTGCGGACGGTCTCTGGCGTGTGATGGAAGGTGGCCTTGAGCGTCAGCTCATTGTAGTGCAGGCGCTGGGTATCGAGCGTGACCTTGGTACCATTGGCGCAGCCGCCGAAGAAATTCACCGTGCCGCCCTTGCGCACCATGTCAATCGACCATTCCCATGCCTGCGGACGTCCGACCGCCTCAATCACCACGTCGCAGCCTCGGTTATCCATTGTAAGCTTGCGCACCGCCTTCACCGGATCGTCCACGTTGGAGATCTGCACGGCATAATCGGCGCCTACACGGCGCGCGGCGGCGACCTGCGAGTCACGCTTGACTACAGCAATCACGTTGCAGCCAGTGAGTTTGGCCACCTGCACGAACATCAGTCCTATGGGACCGGCGCCGATGACGGCCACCGAGTCGCCAATCTCTATTTTGGTTTCGTGCAGTCCACGCAGCACGCAGGCCAGCGGCTCCGTCATGGCCGCTTCCTCGTAGCTCACCTGGCTGGGGATCGCCAGCATGTTGGTCTCAACAATGCGCCGTGGAATGCGGATGTATTCCGCATAGGCTCCGTTGTTGAACAACAGGTCTTCGCAGAGGTTTTCCTGGTGCTTCGAACAATAAAAGCACATGCCGCATGGCGCCGAGTTCAGCGCCACCACTCGCATGCCCTTCTTGAATCCTTTGACGTTAGGTCCAACCTCGTGTATGACCCCGGCCAATTCATGGCCAAACAGCGCCGGAGGCACGATCATGCGAGCGTGGTAGCCGCGCTGATAGACCTTCAAATCCGTACCGCAAGTCAGGGCCACCTGCACCTTGACCAGCACTTCCCCTTCATCCAACTTGGGAATCGGCACCTGCTCGATTTTGACGTCCTCTTTGCCGTAGAGGACCGCAGCTGTCATGTTTCCGTTCACGCTATCAGTCCTTCCATAAGCTACCCGGCTGAATGACTACTTTCATGGAGTCGGGTTTGGGATGGGCAGCCAGCTCTAGCGCACCAATCGACTCGGTCAGTGGAAAACGATGGCTGATCAGCCGCTCCAGATCCATCTCCCGGCCCAGCACAAATCGCACTGACTCTTCTTGCAAATCGACCGAAGCGCTGTATGAACCCAATAGACTCTTTTCATCGACGCAGACGCTAGCGGGATCGATGATGGCTTCCCCGTTCTGCGTTTGCGCGAACAGCAATACACGACCGCCTGGACGCGCAGCATCCATGGCCGGGCGAATCAGACCGTTCCCAGCTACAGCAAGAATGACGGAATCAGCCCCTCGCCCCTCCGTCATTTCCTTTATCGCTAAGACGGTATCCGAGGTGGAGGCGTCTATGTTTTCGTCGAGGCCGAATGTCCTAGCTATTGTAAGCCTCTGCGGAAACAAATCGGAAGTGATTACTCTCGCACCACACCTTCGAGCCAGAACGGAGAGAATAATGCCAATCGGGCCCTGCCCGATCACCAGCACAGTCTCTCCCGGCACCAATCTGAGTGTTTCCACACCCTTCATGCAGGTGTTCACAGGCTCGATGAACAACGCCTGCTCAAACGACACGCCCTCCGGAATGCGAACTACGCCGCCCCGGCTGACAATCCAATCCATCACCCGAACGTACTCGGCGAAACCACCGCCGCTGGGTTCGTAGCCAGCGGTCGCTCCAACTTTCTTGTAGGTCGGACACTGCGCAAAAACCTTGTGTTTGCAGTAATAACAATGGCCGCACGGAATGTGATGGAACACCATCACGCGATCGCCAATCTGATAGCTCGAAACTCCTTGTCCCGCAGCGACCACAACGCCCGTGGTTTCGTGGCCAAAAATCCGCGGTGCGGAGTGTGAGCCGGTAGTGATCTTTTTCAAGTCGGTGCCGCAAATTCCACAGGTGTGGACTCTTACCAGCAACTCGCCTGCGCCAATCGCGGGGACCGGCACTTCCTCCAAGCGAACATCATTGGCACCGCGATACACTGCCGCGCGCATGATCGCAGGCATCGTCTGATCTCCCAAAGCGCCATCCACTTGTGCTGCGATCGACATGCAAATTCCCCCGCTTACGTCCGGGGTATTTTCTCCTCTTGTACCTTGTAAACGCGTGCCTGCATTAGATGTTCCAACGCATGACTCAGGTTCACCGAAGCGGTACGACTGTTCGCGCCCAATTGACAAACGCTTGACCACCATTTCGGTCGAATAGCAACGTACGCTGCGAATCGCGCCGTTTCGAACTTGCCCGCCGAATCGACAAATCTGGCCACTGGAGGCATGTCGAAGTCCAGTTCGTCCGAGATGGCCTTGATCGCCCTGAACTCGACTCCAAGCTCCTGAGCGACCGCGGCAACGGCGGCAGACTCCATATCAACAACGTCGGCCTCGTAGTGATCGGCCAACATGCGCTTTTCTGCCGGCCCGCTAACCGACGACACCGTCACAACCACTGACTCGCCACCAGTCATCCTGAATCGCGCTCCAGTCTCGGCGTCCACAACTTCAGATCCCCAGACGACGTCTCCCACTTTCAGCCTCGCCGTCAGCGCCCCGGCAACACCCACTGAAATCAGCGTGGTGGGATTGAATCTATTCACCACGGCCTCGGCAGCTCTGCGGGCGGCGTTTCGTCCGATGCCCCCAACCGCGATTACCGCATTCTCGAATTCAAAGAACTCGACGCCTTCAAACCACTGTCCCTGGGTCCCCCGCAGCAGCGGAGCCAATTCCCTACGCATCGCAGCGACAACCGCAATGCTCTTACGGGGCATAGCCGTGCGCCCGGAACCACTCCACTGCTCGCTGCAATGCTCCATCCACGGGGCCAGGACTCCATCCCAATTCACGTTCGGCCTTGGCACTGGTGACGAACATCTTCTTGCGTCCCATGCGCACGGAATCCAGCGTCACGCGCGGCTCGCGTTTCATCATCCTGCCAGTGACCAGGGTGTCGACTACGCCCGTGGCATAGGCAACTGCGTACGGCAGCCGTAGGCTCGGCGATGGCAGTCCCGTGATCGCCGCGAGTTTGTCGAGAATCTGCTTGAGCGTGAGATTCTCACCCCCCAGTATGTATCGTTCGCCCGGCATTGCTTTCTCCACCGCCAGCAGATGGCCTTCTGCGCAATCCTTCACGTCCACCAGGTTGAGTCCTGTATCCACGTACGCAGGAAACTTGCGCTTCAGAAAATCCACCACGATTTGTCCGGTCGGCGTCGGCTTAATGTCCCGCTCGCCAATGGGCGTTGTGGGGTTCACCATCACCACATCCCGACCACCGCGTGCCGCATCCAGCACCAGCTGCTCAGCCATGAACTTGCTGCGCTTGTAGTCGCCGATCATGTTCGATAACCCGACCGGAGCATTCTCGTCGGTCAGGTGGCCGTTATTGCCGAATCCCATCGTGGCCACGCTGCTGGTGTACACAACCCGCCGCACCCCCGAATCTCTCGCCGCCTGGAGAATGTTGCGGGTCCCATCGACGTTCGACTGGTAAAGCTCCTGACCGTTAACAGCCCATAGCCGGTAGTCGGCCGCCACATGAAACACGAACTCGCAACCGGCCATCCCACGCTTCAGTGATTCCAGCTCGCGCAGGTCCCCGACCACGCGCTCCGCAGGAAGCTCGGCGATATTGTCCGTTCGGCTGCTCCGCCTCACCAGGAGCCGTAAATCCGCGCCCTTGGAATGCAACTGGCGCGCGACATGGCTTCCCAGAAAACCCGTCGCTCCTGTCACAAAACACTTCATTCAACTCCACCAATTTGTCGCGTCGAATCTCCGGCATGAAGTGTCGCACGGCTGCCTCCACATTGATCGATGCACGCGTAATGACCTGATCAAATCCGCTGGCTGATAGCGGTAGAGTCCCGGAACGGAGCAAGCCGCATTCGCAACGCGGCTGAGCCTTCAGCGATTGCGTCGATCGATGCGGGCAATCCGCAACTGCTCTTCCTGCGAAGCTGCGGAAGCCTTGGCATACGCGGTCAGAGCAAGCAGCGGGAAGTACTGACGGTACATGTGGTACATCAGGTAGAACACGCGCGGGAATCCGGTTCCGGTATACCACGCTTCATTCCACGAACCGTCACGAAGCTGCGTCTTCAGCAAGTAGGCAATGCCACGCTGCAACGAATCGCTGCGTGTGTCGTTGGCCGCCAGCAGACCCATCACCGCCCAGGCTGTCTGCGATGCCGTGCTCGGCCCCACGCCTTTGGTATTGCGATTGTCGTACGAACCGCAAGTCTCGCCCCACCCGCCGTCGGGATTCTGCATCATGCGCAGCCACTCCGCAGCCTGCTGAATGCAAGGCTCATGGTGGTCCATGCCGATCGCTTCGAGTCCCCGTAAGACGAGCATGGTGCCGTAGATATAGTTCACGCCCCAGCGGCCAAACCACGAGCCATCCGGCTCCTGTTCTCGCTTGATGAACTCCAGGGCACGACGCACCGGTTCATCCTTCATCGAGTAGCCGTAGGTCGCCAGGCACTCCAGCACGCGGCCGGTGATGTCTACCGTCGCCGGATCGAGCATCGCGTTGTGGTCCGCAAAGGGCACGTACTGGAAGACCATCCGGTCGTTGTCTTTATCGAACGAGGCCCACCCGCCGTTTTTGCACTGCATCGAGAGGACCCAGTCCAACGCCCGTTGCACGGACTTGTCCTGGTAGCTCTCGTTGGACGTCTTCACCTTGGCGAGCGCCAGCATGACCATGGCAGTGTCGTCCACGTCAGGATAGAACTCGTTATTGAACTCGAAGTACCAGCCCGCCGGTTCGGCCTTGCGATTCTTCACGCACCAGTCGCCCTTGCGCGTGACCTGCTTCTTCAGCATCCATTCGGACGGTTGCACCAGGCGGTGGTCCGTCGGGGAAACTCCACTCTCTGCCAGCGCAAAAATCGCCAGCGCCGTGTCCCATACCGGCGACATGCAGGGCTGCATTCGAAAGGTCGTCTCTTCCTCGATGCCCAGTTTCTCGAACTCGTCCATGGCGCGGATGACTTGCGGATCGTCCAGCGAATAGCCCAGGCATCGTAGGGCGATGATCGAGTTCATGATGCTGGGATAAATCGCACCCAGCCCGTCGCTCATCTCCAAGCGCTCCAGCATCCACTGCTCGGCCTTCTTGAGGGCGATGGAGCGCAGCGGACGGATGTGCACCTTTTCCAGCAGATGCACCATTCGATCGAGCACGAGGAAGAAATTGCGCCAACTGACAAGCTTTCTGTCCCACTTCAGGCGCAGGTTAGCCTTGCCGCGGCCTCCCGCGAAAAGCTCTTCAATCCCCTCTTCGTCTGGAATCTTCTTGAATGGCTTCTTGGCATAGGCAATCGACAGCGGCACCAAAATGGCCCGCGACCACGACGAAATTTCGTAGATGTTGAACCAGAACCAGTTGGGGAAGAGTGTGATCTCCGGTGGAATCGCCGGCACCGCGTCGTAGTCATACTGGCCCAAGAAACACAGGTAGATCTTGGTGAAGGTGTTGACCTCGGTCACGCCCCCCATCGCCAGGATGCGCTCACGCGCCTTGGCGAGCGCTGGATGTTCGGGACGGTAGCCCGCCATCTTGAGCGCAAAATAGGCCTTCACCGACGCGCTGATGTTCGAGGGTCCGCCGTTGTAGATCGGCCAGCCGCCATCTTCATTCTGATGCGAAAGGATTTCATTGGCGCACTTCTGCGTGCGCTCCGGGTTTTCCGTTCCCAGCAGCCGGTGCAGCAGAATGTAATCGGATTCCAGCGTGGTGTCGGCGCCCAGTTCTCCGCACCAATACCCTTCCTCAGGGTGCTGCAGCGAGAACAGGTACTTGCGAGACGCGTCGATCGCGGCTGCAACCCGGGCTTTCATATCGTCTAACTTGCCGAATCGCATTTCGCCGGGATTGGGGGGGAACGCTTCTGCCATTCTTTCTCTTGCTCCTACTCCGCCAGGGCTGGCGCAGCCCCGATGGCTTCCACGATCTCAGGTGGAAGCCCGAATCGAACGTTTTCCGGCATCACTTCTACTTCACGCAGGTCCGTGAAGCCCTGCTGTTGCAGGAAGGTTACGGCTTCCTGCACCAGGATCTCCGGCGCTGATGCGCCCGCCGTCAAAGCGACCGTTTTCACGCCTTCCAGCCATTCCGGCCGGATCGATCGATAATTCTCGATCAGGTGTGAGTCGGTTCCCATGTTGCGGGCAACCTCGACCAGTCGATTCGAATTGGAACTATTATCCGAACCAACCACTAGCAACAAGTCACAATCGTTGGCGACGTCCTTCACCGCAGTCTGGCGGTTTTCTGTCGCGTAACAAATGTCCTGTGCGTGCGGGCCTTGAATCTTGGGGAATCTTTCGCGCAGAGCCGCGATGACATGGGTGGTTTCGTCCAGACTCAGAGTCGTTTGCGTGAGATAAGCAACGCGATCGGGATCGGCTATGTGCAGATTCTCGATGTCCTCTGGCTCGTCTACCACCTGCGTCACCGCCGGAGCTTCTCCCAACGTCCCGATCACCTCGTCGTGATCATGATGACCGATAAGAACCAGCGAGTAGCCTTCGCGGGCGAACTTCACTGCCTCGACGTGCACCTTCGTGACCAGCGGGCAGGTCGCATCGATCACGCGCAGTTCGCGCAGTTTGCTGGCTTCGCGTACCTCAGGTGCCACTCCGTGAGCGCTGTAAATCACGCGCTCGCCGGCAGGAACTTCCTCGACGCTGTCGACGAAAATCGCGCCCTTAGCGGTCAATTCGTCCACTACGTAGCGGTTATGTACGATTTCTTTGCGGACGTAGATCGGGGCCCCAAAGGTTTCCAGGGCAATCCGGACAATATCGATGGCGCGAACCACCCCGGCGCAGAAGCCTCTCGGCTTCAGCAAAAGTAGAGTCTTGGAGTCGGCTTGAGTCATGAATTCCTTATCGATTTACAAGGGTATGAACCCCAGTTTCCCCACAGATACTCTATTGTAGCAGCGGCCGCACCAACAACATAACGTCAAGAAACTGCAAGATTTAGCAGTCTGTGGCACTTTTCCAGCAGTTAATGGCAAGTGCTCGGGGAAGCCAGGTACGCCCTACCGAGTACAATCCCATCGGAGGAGTCATACTATGACCGGCAGTGAACTCGCGCAAATCTATGAATTCAGTTACGGAGCCATCAAACGCAACCTGGACGAACTTACCCACGAAGACAGCATGCTCTGTCCTGAACCCGCCGGCAATTGCATAAATTGGGTCCTCGGCCACATGGTGACAGGGCGGGGATTGGTACTGATGCTGGCCGGGGCCGAACCCGCGGTGCTCGCTGATGAAGAGGCGGCTTCTTACAGGCGCGGTTCGGCTGCCCTCACCGAAGGGGGGAAAGCGGTGGATGTCGCCAGGCTGAAAAGCGCGCTGGACGAGACCCAGCACCGCCTGATTCCAGCGCTACAAGCCCTGAGCGAGCAGGCCTTGTCAGCCGAGGTCCCCGAGCAGTTTCGCCGGCCTCCGTTGCTTGGAACCGTCGGCCAAGCGTTGGCTCGCTTGAGTTACCACGAGGGCTACCACAACGGACAGATTGGCATACTGCGGCGCATGGCGGGCAAAGAAGCTGCCATCAAATAGCCGCTACCGGTTCGTCTTCAACATCTGTTCGGCGTGCGCCAGCGACGTATCCGTCAGCTTCGCCCCGCTGATCATCCGTGCCAATTCCCGCGTGCGCTCTCTGGTGTCGAGTTGGCGGACGGACGTCTTGGTTCTTCCGCCTGACTCCTTCTTCTCGATCAGGTAATGCTGGTCTGCGAACGATGCGATCTGCGGCAGGTGGGTGACGCACAGCACCTGCTTGGTCGCAGCGAGTTGTTTCAGCTTCTTGCCGACCGCCTCGGCCGCGCGCCCGCCGATTCCCGAGTCGATCTCGTCGAAGACCAGCGTACGTTGACCAGCGCCGCCCTTTGCGCCGTTCTGCCGCACTCGCTTCGACACCGCCGCGTCGATCGTGGTCTTGAGCGCCAGCATCACCCGCGAAAGCTCTCCGCCCGACGCGATCTCCTCCACCGGCCCCAGCGGTTCGCCCGGATTCGCCGAGATCAGGTATTGCACCGCGTCGAAACCATTCGGCGTCCAATTTCCTTCCTCGTCCGCTCCGCTCACCTCAACCTTGAAGCGCGCCTTCATCGCCAGTTCGTTGATCTCGCTCTCCACCTGCTTCTCCAGCTTGCGGGCGGCTTCGTAGCGATGCTGAGACAGGTGGCGTGCCGCTTCCAGATACTGCTCGGCCACTTTCCCCAACTCGATCCGCAGCTTGCGCAGGATCTCGTCCTTGTTTTCCATTTCGCTCAACTTGCGCTCAAGTTCATCGCCCAGCGCAATGACGTCGTCGAGCGTCGGCCCATACTTGCGCTTCAGGCGGTCGATTGCCGCTAACCGGTCTTCCACCTCCGCCAACCGCTCGGGTGACGCCTCGATATCCTCCGCATAGTCACGCAGCGACTGCCCGATGTCCTCGACCGTGATTCGCGCCGAATCCAGCAGCGCCATCGGTTCACGAAACTTCTCGTCGAATCGCGACAACTCCTCAAGTTGCTTCGCCGCCGAGCGAATCAGCGCGGACGCCGACACGTTGCCTTCGTACAGCGCGTCAAAGGCGCCCATGGCCGACGTCAGAATGCGTTCCGAATTGGCCAGTACCCGCTTCTCGGCTTCAAGCTTGATGTCTTCTTCCGCACGCAGGTTCGCGCCGGCAATCTCTTTCCGCTGGAAGCTCCACAAATCGAGCAGCCGCAGCCGGTCCTGTTCGTCGCGCTCCAACTCCCCAATTCGGCTGCGAACGCTGTTCCACGCGTCGAAGGCCTCTGCGACCGGGGTCAGATCGGACCCAGCAAAGCTATCGAGCAGCGCCAGGCGCGAAGCCGCATCGAACGCCAGCACCGCTTCGTTCTGCGCATGAATGACGGCTAAGTGCGGCGCCAGAGCGCGCAGTACGGTCACCGTCGCGGGCTGATTGTTGACGAATACGCGCCCCTTGCCGCCGGCGGCAATCTCGCGCCTCAAGATGATTTGCCCCTCATCGGAATCGATGCCGTTCTCTGCTAGCACCCTGTCGAGCGCTTTCGACTCGGTTTCAAACACCGCCGACACCAGCGCCTTTTCGGTGCCGTGGCGCACGGCATCAGCCGAGGCCTTGTCGCCCAGCAGCAGTGCCAGCGCATCGATGAGAATGGATTTTCCCGCGCCGGTTTCGCCGGTCAGGAGGTTGAGGCCGGGGGCGAACTCCACGGCGACGTTGTCGATGACCGCGTAGTTTTCTACCCGCAGTTCCAGCAGCACAGGGCGTTCTCGACTCGCGAAGTTATGCGCAGTGTAGCAGTAAAGCCATCAGCCGTCAGCTATCAGCCTGGCTTTTGTCAGCCTGGCTTTCCACGTCACGCGTTTACTTCGCGTATTGCGCTTCACCCATTCCGAAGGACCAGTCTGCGGCGTCGTTTTCAGTCAGAACGATGAGTATGTCTTCCTTGGGTATGCCAGGATTGGCCGAGAGCCGCTCCGCAATCCGTCGGTAGAGTGCCCGTTTCGTTTCTATCGTACGCCCTCGCAGGAGCGTGATTTCCACGAATACTGTGTTGCCGGTACGCGGGATCTTGAGATACGTCTCGTCGGCGATAAGATTGTCCGAAGATTGTTCCAGGATTACATGAAAACGATCATGCTCCGGCATCTTGATGGTTTCCAACATTGCTTCGTAAACCCCGTCGGAGATTGCCCGGCGCTCCTCAGTTGAATGCCCTTCTCTTAGGGTGATGCGAACCAGCGGCATACTGCCTCCTTCGAAGTTCGATGAATATTCGGTGAGCCAGATGCAAGTTCACGATGAGCCGCGCCAGCAGCGACCCGCGCTGCACGTCTAATGTTGAATGCCCGGTTACTTCGCGGGAACCTCAAGATACGAACCCGTTTTGCTCCCGTCTAAACCTTATAATGCGAACAATGGAAGCAAAGGCCAACTAACCGAATGAATGTTTATTGCAGCCTGCTCGGTTCTGCTATCGGCGGTGAAATTTCAAGTCTCATCGAAACCAGCGGTCTCGTCGCCAAAACTGTCCTCGTCATTCTGCTTGTGTTCAGCCTTGTCTCCTGGGCCATCATCTTTTCCAAGTGGGGAATGTTCCGCCGTGCTCGCGCCCAGAGCAACCGCTTCATCCGCATGTTCCGCAAATCTGAGCGGCTGCAGGATGTCGCCGCCGTGGCGGAACAGTTCAAGCCCAGCCCGCTGATCGCCGTATTTGAAGGCGCGTATAGCGAGCTCCGCAAGCAGGCGCCGCATCCTATTCGCGTAGCCGCCTTGCAGCGCGCGGTCCAGATTGCCGCATCGGAAGAACTGACGCGACTCGAAAGCCGACTGCCCTGGCTGGCCACTACCGGCGCGGTCACTCCATTCATCGGCCTCTTCGGAACGGTTTGGGGCATTATCGACGCCTTCCACGGCCTTGGCACCGCCGGAGCTGCAACCTTGCGTGCCGTCGCACCGGGCGTCTCCGAAGCCCTGATCACTACGGCGGCCGGACTTTTTGCCGCCATCCCGGCGGTCATCGCGTACAACATGTTTACGCAGCACATCCGGGAGTTTGGCTCCCGCATGGACGATTTCGGCCTCGAACTCATCAACGAAGTTGAGCGCGCCCAAAGCAAGGTCGCGCGCGGTGTTCCCGAAAACGTGGAGCGGCGGTAATGGCATTCACCACTGCCCAGGGGCGCACCCAGACTTCGCTGTCCGACATCAACGTCACGCCGTTGGTCGACGTGGTGCTGGTTTTGCTCATCATCTTCATGGTGACGGCGCCCGTGTTGCAGTCCGGCATCGAAGTGGCTGTGCCGCACACCAAGACAGTGAAGGAGATCACGGAAGAACGACTGGTGATCACCATCGACCGCCAGCAAAGAGTGTTTCTCGGCAACGACCCCATCAACATCAACCAGATTGGCGCGCGACTGCGCCAGAAAATTCGTGACCCCGAGGGCCAGTCCGTCTTCGTGCGCGCGGATGAGGACGTCCCCTTCGGCGCATTCGCCACCGTTATGGACGCCGTCAAACAAGCCGGCATCACCAACGTGAGCATCGTTACCCAACCGCTGGAGAAGAATGGCAGCCGACGCTGACATCTTTCCGCACGATCATGTCTCCTCACTGTCGCTGGTCGGATCAGTGGCGCTGCACATGGCGTTGTTTGCCCTCGCGTTATTCAATATCGTCCCCAGCGGACGCGGACAGAATTGGGGTGGCACCGAAGGCGGCGGGGGCGCGATGAGCGCGACGCTGGTCACCAGCATTCCCCTGCCCAATACCCAGCCCGAAGTGCAAAACGTTCTGGCCAATGAGTCCAAAGGACTTTCGCAATCGCCACCGAAAGAGGTTCCGAAGGAGGAGCCGAAGGCGATCCCGATCCCCGCGCGTAACGCCAAACTGAAGGGACAGCACGAGGCCGCGATTCCTAAAAAAGAGCCGCCTAAGCAAGTTGCCAAGGCTGAACCCGACAATCAGATACCGTACGGACAAGGTGGCCCGGTGAGTGGGCCGTACGGCTCTTTCACCTCGGGCGCCACCAAGGGCGGCTTCGGATTTCAGGGCGGCCAGGGCGATTTCGGCAGCCGCTTTGCCTATTACGTGGACATCGTGCGGCGCAAGGTGTCGGACAACTGGCTTAAGTATGAAGTCGATCCTCGTATCACCGACGCCCGCCGCGTTTACGTTTATTTCGACATCAATCGGTCGGGGCAACCAACAAACGTTCGCGTGGAACAGTCGAGCGGAATTCCTTCGCTCGACCAGTCCGCGGTGCGCGCCTTGCAGCGCATCGACACGTTTGGTCCGCTACCTGCGGGTTATTCGGGAAATTACGTCGCGGTGGAATTTTGGTTTGACTATCGACGCTGAGGAACGTAATGCAATCGGCAACCCGGAGCATCAGCGCCGCATGAACATCTTGCACTGGTTTATTCTGGACTCATTAATGAAACGACTCTTGGCAATAATCCTATCCTTCGTATTCGCCGGCGCCGCCTTCGGCGTTCCCCCGCAAGATTGGATTCGCACCGGAACTGGACTCGGCGTCGAAAAGATTCGCCTCGCAGTACCCGACTTCAAGCCCGCGGCCAACGATACCGATTCCAAGAAGCTGGCGACGACCTTCAGCACGACTCTTTGGAACGACCTGCAAGCCGCCGGCATCTTCGACATGGTCTCTGCCAGCTTCTACCCGCTCTCCGTTCCGGGCACTCCGCAAGACGTCAAACTCGCCGAATGGGACGCGCCGCCTCCCAATGCCAACATGCTCGCTTTTGGCAACGCCGGAGTGCAGGGCGGATCGCTGGCAGTTCAGGGCTGGCTGTATGACGTCAAGAACGCACAATCGCCGCAAGTGCTCGGGAAGCAGTACCGCGAGTCGGCCACCGAAGACAATGCTCGCGTCATCGCCCACCGCTTCGCCGACGAAATCATCTTCCGTCTCGGCGGAGGCATCCAAGGCATCGCGGAATCCAAGATTTACTTCGTCAGCAGCCGCGGCGGCACTAAAGAAATTTGGCAGATGGACTACGACGGCGCCAACCAGAAACAGCTCACTCATCTTGGCACCATCGCATTGTCTCCCCACGTGTCGCCGGATGGCTCGCGCATCGCCTACGCCGGGATATCGAACGCGGAGTGGCAAATCCTGATGTACTCACTGGAGCTGAAC
>Ga0209040_10000340_pt1 | contig 34865 bp, 30 predicted proteins | sample BogFormECP12_OM3_FD_188240 | JGI IMG/M metagenome (GOLD analysis project Ga0209040, IMG submission 188240) | Bog forest soil microbial communities from Calvert Island, British Columbia, Canada - ECP12_OM3 (SPAdes) (version 2) | ecosystem: Environmental > Aquatic > Freshwater > Wetlands > Bog ... | reverse complement strand
TTCCGGCGAACCCGCGGGAAGTCGTTTGCGATCAGCACCAGCTTGAATTCCGGCGTGAACTGAAAGTCGTTCTGCCGCATGAAGCGGGCGACGAGGGGATCGCCTCCGGTCATCGTCTTGATGCGCGCCTCGTCGATCTGCCGGTTGACGTTGGCCTCGGAGGCCGCCACGACGCGCGCGCCGCGCAGGCGGGCGACGTCGGTCGGGATCGCGTTGCCGTACTTCTTGATGAGGAACGTCTCCATGTCCGCCTGGAGGCCGTAGTCGCCGAGCAATTCGCGCAGCACGTTGGCGAGAACCGACTTCCCTGTGCGGCCCGGGCCGATGATGAAGAAGAAGACCTGCTCCTTGGTGCTTCCCGTCAGGCAATAGCCGAACACGCGCCAAAGGAATCGTCTGAGGTCCTTGTCGCCCTCAGTGACGTCGTCGATGACGAAGCGCGCGAACGTCGGACATTTTGCTTCGGGGTCAAACGCCACCGGTGCCAACTTCGTGATGAAATCTCGCGGGTCGTGCGGCCGCAATTCGCCCGTGCGCAGATCCAGCGTGCCGTTCTCGACGTTCAGGAGGTATTTGTCTCGGTCAAGATAGCTGTCGCTGATCTGGAACAGAGGCTGCGCGAGATGCACCATCGCGTCGATCGCGGGCCGTGAGCCGGAGTGCTTCGCATGGCGCGAAATCGCCTCCTTTTCCAGCTTGCCGATCTTGAACGCCGCTTCGTTCTCGATTCGCCGGGCGACGTCTGTCGCGCAGGCGAGGACTTCGCTGCTACCCTCGTCGCGCTGCCAATGCTTGCCGTCGTATACGAACCAGCCCCCGCCGGGGGTGAACAGCAGATTGCCTTTGAATCGCGCGTGGAAGCGCTCCGCGTTGTCGATGTCCCTGGTTCCCAGCTTCGCCAGCTCTTCGGCCAGCCGATCGGGCTGAGTGGCAATCTGCGCGTCGGCGCCGTCGAAGTGGCTTGGCGCCTCGAGGAGGCGCGGACTCCTCTTGCCCGCGGAGATTCCGCTTTCGACCGTGGAGCTCACTTCGCGCTCGGGCAACCCGGTCGCCTGCCCGGCGTTCGAAAGCTCAGCGCGGGCGGCGTTCTCGTCCAATGCGCCGGCGCCCACCAATTGACCCATGCGGAACCCGGACCGGTGCAGCCCGTCATTGCGGCGCCCTTTGCGCAGCGATCGAACTCGCGCGCTTTCCGATTCGAGCGCGGCAGAGCCGTAGCGCGAGGGAACGTTTGGCGGCCGCTCGACCCGCTCGGTAGGGACCACGGATTGCAGGGCGGGTTCGTTGTGGGGATTCGACGCGGGCGCAACGAGCCACCTAGGCGCGCTCGCGATTTCGACGTCGTCAAGGCTGTAACCGCGCTGAAACCGGTAGCGCACGCCATTGGCGCCGATGCTGCCCGGCAGCAAGGCGTACCCGCCGTCGCCGCGCACGTCGATGTTCGACGCGATTGTCGATACTGAGTTGCGCATCGTCCAATTCGGGTGCTTGAACCAAAGATGGTAGCCGCGCGGCGTCTTCACGCGGGGCGTCTCAGGCAGCTTTCCGTGGTGCGCAATAAGGCCTCTGAAAGAGGCGACGCCCTCTTCGCCGTCGATGTCGACGACGAAGACGCCAGAGGCAGGTCCGGTCGCCACGGCGAAATTCGCCTGTTGGTGCGCGTCGAGAACCGCGTTCATCTCCTCCAAGGACGCGAACGCTTTCCGCGAGCTGTAGCCGACCATCGGCTTCTTGCCGCGAGGCTCGATCGGCAGGATCTTGAAGCCAAGGTTCCATAGCCGACGAAGATCCTTGCGGAGTTGTTGGCGTTCTTCTCGCGTTCGTTCGTTGGATGTCGTCGAGGACGACCTCGTCGGCCGCGGCGGCGCGGCCGGCCGGTTGGCGGCGGATTTGCCGCGGGAAGGGACGCTCTTTTCTTGCGAAGGCCGCTCTTGTCGACGGGCTGGTTTTCTCAGGGCGCTCATTGGAGGCCCCCCTGTGCCCGCGTTTCGTTGAGCAGAGGGCCGACGTCTGCGTCCTCTGTGCCGGGATACGGTCTCGCGGCCTCAGGAGGCCAAACTTGCAGCGCGCTGCAACTTTCGTCCGGATCGCTTGCTCGTGCATGGATCCGCAGCGCGAGCTCGGCGAGCGCCTTGCGCGGATCGCCTTCGGCGATTAGCTTGAACGCCCGCGGAACCCAGAACGGCGCCACCGCGTCAACCATCGCAACGAAGGTCTTTTCGCAGCCGTTGAGGCGTTTTTCCAAGGCCGCGGCGCCGTCCGAAGCCGTCTCCTTCCGGCGAGTCCCGTCCGGCACCGCACCCGTTGTCTTCTTGTATTCGGCGATGAGCTTGAGCAGGCGCTCGACGGAGCGGCAGGGGGCCCACTTATGCTTCGTGGCGGACGCCCACTCCAGCGCGGCCTGCACATGCTCGCGGTTTTCGAACAGCCGTCGATAGGCTGAGCACCAGCTTGGCGAGCGACCAAGTGCGTTGCACCAGTCCTGAAACTCGCCGTGCGGCAGAGTCTTTTTCGCGCTCGCGATAAGCGAGCCGACTTTCAATGCAAGGCCGACGTGCTGCTCATTGTGGTCGTCGAGTTCACCCAGGGCGGTCTTGGCTTCGGCGGTGAGTCGGTCGAGTTCGTTGAATTCGGAATCGGGCGCGGTTGGCGCGATGTCGTGCAGTTCAGATCCGAGTTCGTCTTCGGGCATGGTATTGAAAGTCACTTTGCATTCTCCCTTTGAGAAAGTCCGAAGCGACCCGGAGAAACATAAAGGGCCGCCTCAGCGCGGTTGCGCTTCAACGACCCCCCTTTGACGCGGACGGTGAATCGTCCGCGGCACCGTCAATGATTCGGCCGCACCGGTCTTCGGCACTGCACTCGGAAATGTCGTGCGAGAGCAGGTTTGCGACGGGCGAGGAACGCAGGTTCAAGTCGCGATAACGGGCCGCGTCCGAACGCGACTCTATGTGGTCGAGGACTGCCTCTCGTTGGCGCCGCGCGGCACCGCGACGGGTCCGGAAGAGAGGGCGACGCAATGATCGTCTGCGGGGATTCGACTTCATAGGAAGGCTCGTTTCTGGTTGCGAAAGCGAAGGCGCGTTGCGTCACGGCATACGCGTGGAACTTTGTAATTTCCGAAATGACGAAAGAGCATCGGCGGCCCTTTGGCATTGGGCACAGCGCGACCAATCGCCCTAGACGACGGTTTGCTTCGGGCTGGGGCAGAGAAGAGCTTCGAGCGATGCGTATTCGATGAGGCGGCGCTTCCCGACTTTCACGGATCTGACACGCCCATCACTAATGAGCTCGTAGAGTTTCGTTTTCCCGACGCCGACGAGCTCGCAGGCGTTATTTACAGAAACGCCCAGCGGCTTCAGAGAAGCCGCGGCAGGCAGGGATTTGCTTGGGAACATGCTGCACTTCGCTCGGATCTTACGGGGCCCAAGTTCGGGCCGAGTTGGTCTGGTCGAAGCGAAAGATGTCTGAATCCGACGTGCGTCGCTATTTGTCTGTAGTTTGCAATTGTTTTCAATTGTCAGTGTTTGTCAATTTGGATCGCGGCTCCACTTTCAACAGAATTTCGTTACGCACCTTGCGAACCGTGGTTCTGCTCGCGCCATATATTTCGCTAAGCGCCTCTTCTTTTTCCTCGCGCAACGTTGCGAGAGTAAATTTGCCGCTCTCAATGTCGTGCTCCATTTGACGTTTTACTTTCGGCGCAATCGTTTCCTTTGGTCCTCTTTTTCTAGAAGAATACGTTGCGTCAGACGGTGCCGCGTCCGCGCCCATAGTTTGAGCGCTTCGTTTGGATTGTCCCGGCCAGAGCGTTAGTATATGGTCACGTCGGAACCACACTGTTTGGGGGCTCAAAAGGGAGCGTTCATGCCAGTCGCCGGCATCAATCCGCTGACTTCGCTCGTAACCGACAAGCTTTTCTGTGATTAGGGCTTCCATGAGTTGATTTTCCGGTAGTTGATCAACCAGTCCCGATCGATACCTCTGACCGTACCAAGCAGGCCGATCTTTGTTGCGAAGTTCGAGCGACCTTAGCTTGTCGATGTTGCGAATATTAATCCAAAATAAGACATGCTCTAGACTCCAATCAGGCTGATCGAACCCTGGAGGGAGTGTTGCTGTGCGCTCGACCTCAAACGGTAGAGCCTTGCGTTTTGACATTCCACTCCATAATAGATTTTTTGGCAGCCAAATACTTAGTACGTCTCGTACACTCACTAGGATAGAACTGAACGAATCGACCCCCTTCTTCGCCTTGCGAGCGGGTCGCCAATATTCTTTCAAAACCGAAGATCGAATCTCGCTGTTCGACCAGAATCCCATTGCAGGCAGTTGCCCCGATCGAAGCGCAAACGCGAGCTCAACGGTCGGGTGGAATGGCGACTGCCGGTCCTGCCGGTCGGATAGCGTTTTAATGTTCTGCTGCTCCAGTCGGTCTGGTAATTCTTGAACGTCCTGCAAAACGCTAGAGGGGCTGATCGGTCCTACGGGCTCGAGTTCATAGCCGATCACCATATCGTCATCCTCGATCAACATTGGTCGTTGACGCCAAACAGTCCATTTTCGCCGATACACTTCCCAGTGCTCGCTCACTCCCTCTGGCGATCGTTCAATGATCCACGCGGCGGCCATTGGCAAAGTCCAGCAATCCTCTGCTATTGGATCGAAGGCCGCGAGGTCAGGCTTGAGTGAAAAGATCTGCCCGTTGTTCGCTGCCCATTGCTCCGCTGCTTGCGGTGTCAACTCGCCGCGACGCACTCGCTCCAAGATTGAATTTCTCTCTTCGAGCTTCGAATCGGAGTGACCGCCACTGGTCATGTTGACGGTCCAATTTGGCGTTAGGAAGCGGCCTAGCTTATACATGTATACATATATATATTCCCTGTGCCAAACGCTCCGCGGCTAGGCAACAGATTGGAAACAAGAGCCGTTTATGAGGCTCGGCGCGCTTGAACGCTGTCGGCCCAGACTAACGGATTCACGGCTCCGCGGTCCGTCGGAACTCACCGTGGTTCGGAAGAAAAACGATGCCTTGCGACGAATTTTTGCGTCCCCACAGTGTCCCCAAATGTTAGAAACGGACATGGTTCACAGTTCTAACTGAATTAGCCAAATGAAATCAGATAGTTAAGATGGCTCCCCGAGCAGGACTCGAACCTGCGGCCATTCGATTAACAGTCGAATGCTCTACCAGCTGAGCTATCGGGGATCAGCAGGGCATATAGCAGAAATTGAGGCTATTGAAAGGGGTTTTGCTGCTTGCCTCGAAGGGCGCAGACGCTCATTTTCGCCGCATGCTCGACCCCACCCAAGTTCCCGAACTGCTGACCCCGGCCGAGATGGCCGAAGCGGACAAAGCGACGATCGCCGCAGGCACGCCGGGCATCGCGCTGATGGAGCGGGCGGGGCTGGCGGTCGCGGACGAGACCGCCCGCCGCGTGCGGGCCCGGGGGCGCATCGCCGTTCTCTGCGGCCCCGGCGGCAACGGCGGCGACGGTTTTGTCGCCGCCCGCCTCCTCTCCCAACGTAGCTACCCTGTTAGCCTTGGCCTCCTCGGCGCCCGCGAACAGCTGCGCGGCGACCCGGCGCTGGCGGCCTCCCGCTATTCGGGGCCGGTTCTTCCGGCCTCCGAGATGGACTTGTCGAGTGCCGATGCCGTCATCGACGGCCTCTTCGGCGCCGGGCTCGCCCGTGACATCGACGGCGAGGCCAGGGCTCTCGTCGAGCGCGTCAACGTGTTCGCCCGACAGGGAAAGCCGGTTGTGGCAGTCGACGTCCCCTCCGGCGTCGAGGGCGGGATCGGCAAGGTCCGCGGCGTCGCCGTCGAGGCGACGGCGACCGTGACCTTTTTCCGTCTGAAGCCCGGCCACGTTCTTTTCCCGGGGCGGCTGTTGAGTGGTGCGATCCGCGTCGCCGATATCGGCATTCCGGCGAGCGTGCTGCGCGGCATCGCGCCGCAGGCCTTCGTCGACTGCCCGGCGTTGTGGCTCGAGGATTTGCGCTGGCCGGACGCCCATTCGCACAAGTATGCGCGCGGCGCGGCGCTCATCCTCAGCGGGCCGGGCCATCGGACCGGGGCGGCGCGAATGGCGGCGCGGGCGGCGCTGCGCGCGGGCGCGGGCATCGTCGCCGTCGCGAGCCCGCCCGGCGCGGTCACGGTCAACGCCGCACACCTGACCGCCGTGATGATCGAGCCTATTTCCAGCGCCCAAGACTTCGAGGCGCTGCTTGGGGACGAGCGCCGGCGCGCCGTGGCGCTCGGGCCAGGGGCCGGCGTGGGGGCGGAGACGCGGAAGCTAGTGACCGCGGCGCTGACGCGGCCGGCCGCGATCCGAACCGTCGTACTCGACGCCGATGCGCTGACGAGCTTCGCGGGCGAGGCGGAGCGGCTCGCCGAGCTGATCCGGCGAGGCGGGCACGGCGTCGTCATGACGCCGCATGAGGGCGAATTCGCCCGGTTGTTCAAGGGCGCTCCCGGCGTCTTTGAGGCGGACGACAAGATTGCGCGGGCGCGCGCGGCGGCGCGACTTGCCGGCGCGGTTGTCGTTCTGAAAGGTCCGGACACCGTCGTCGCCGCCCCGGACGGGCGCGCGGCCGTCGGCTGGGACTTGCCGCCGACCCTGGCGACGGCGGGGTCGGGGGACGTGTTGACCGGTTTCGTCGCCGGCCTGGTGGCGCAGGGGATGGCACCCTTCGAGTCGGCGGCCGCCGCCGTCTGGCTGCACGGAGCCTGCGCAAGGGTGTTTGGGCCGGGGCTCATCGCCGAGGACCTGCCCGAGGCTTTGCCTGGCGTGCTGGCGCGGCTACATAAGCCGAGTCAGAATCGTGAAATAGGCTAGGACTGATGAACGGTCTGGATCGAGGGCGCGGCGCAAAAAGTCGCATATTTTCGCATTTTTTCGCAACCGGGCATGCGGAAAACATGCGAAAAAATGCGAAAAAGCCGCGCCCGGATCGAGTGTTTTCAAAGCGTTATGTGGCAGCGCGAGAAAAAAACTCATGGGCGGCCGCGTTCTTCGCCCAGGAGCCCGCGGGTACGTCGCGTCTCGAAGTACACGGCTGGGGTGGCTTTGAAGGGATGTTATCGTCATGGGACCGCTGTCGGCGGAATGTCGTGCCTTCTGGAAATAGGAATGATAGCGCTGGGTTTTGGAGAAGGAAAGAAAATGTCCGCTTTTGCCTCGTTTGCCGTCTGAAAGCGCAGCGCCTTCGATCGCAACTTGCAGAGCTTTCGTCAAAGGCCCCGTAGGGGGAACGCTCGCCGCCTCGGTCTTAGTTCCGATGAAACATTGCATGCCGCCCGCTTCGCTCGGATTCGCTCTCGCGCTCGTCCTTGTCGGCGTGGGAAGCGCGGCCGCCGACGACGCCGCCATGATCGAGGCCGGCCGCCAGCTCGCGCTCGAGGTCTGCGCCAGATGCCACGTCGCGGCGGCGGGCCAGCCGCCGCCGGTCCTCCGCCCGCCGGCGCCGAGCTTCGCCGACATCGCGGCTCAGCCGGACGTGACAGAGGCGTCCCTGCGGGTCTTCCTCGGCCGTCCGCACGGAGAGCAGCGTCGATTGAGCACGATGCCGCCGTTCGCTCTATCGCCCTCGCAAGCCGACGCCGTGCTCGCGTATTTGTTGAGCCTCAAGCGGCAATAGGGCGGATTATTGTTGTTATATAAATCAAAGAGCATTTCTGCTACGTACGAATGCGCCCATCGTCATCTTGCGCGAGCGCGGCGCCCCTCGCCGCGAACGCGCGGCGTCAAGGAGCCGGGTAGATTCATGAGCCAATTCCACGAGGAGCGGGTCGTCAGCGTCCACCATTGGACCGACCGCCTGTTCAGTTTCCGCACCACCCGCGCGCCGTCGTTTCGCTTCCGCAGCGGGCAATTCGTCATGATGGGCCTTAGTGGCGATAGGAAGCCGCTCTTGCGCGCCTATTCGCTGGCCAGCGCCCATTATGTGGACGAGCTTGAGTTCTTCTCGATCAAGGTCCCGGACGGGCCGCTGACCTCGCGCCTGCAGCACCTGAAGGAAGGCGACGAGGTGCTGATCGGCCGCAAGCCGACCGGCACGCTCGTCCTCGACAACCTCAAGCCCGGGCGCACGCTCTTCCTGCTCGCGACCGGCACGGGGCTTGCCCCCTTTCTCAGCATCGTGAGGGACCCCGAGGCCTATGAGCGCTTCGAGCGCGTCGTCGTCGCGCATGGCGTGCGCTGGATCAAGGACCTGGCCTATGGCGACTTCATCGCCGACGACCTGCCGAACGACGAACTCATCGGCGCACTGGCCCGCGAGAAGCTGATCTACTACCCGACGGTGACGCGCGAGCCGTTCAGGAATCAGGGCCGACTGTCGCTCGCGCTGACGACGAACCGGCTGACCCAGACGATCGGCCTTGAGCCGATCGACCCGGCGCACGACCGCTTCATGCTGTGCGGCAGCACAGCGATGCTCGCCGACCTCCGCGCCGTCCTAGACGCCAAAGGCTTCGAGGAGGGTAACCACGGCGAGCCCGGCGACTATGTGATCGAGAAGGCGTTCGTGGATAAGTGAGGAGAGCGCGGGCCGGGCGCAGGACTGCGAGGCGAAGAAAACAATCTTCGTTTCTTTAAGGCTTTTGCTTAGTGACTTCCTTGGGCGCGGTGGCCGTCGAAAACTTCAGGACCGGCACTCAAGTTGTCTCTGGCCGAAAAAGACGAAAACCCGAAGGCTTGCCAGCTAAGAAATCCCATCTTCCTCCAAATATTATTGGTGGTGTCCCAAAAGCCGATGCCTGGGCTTCCTCCACTAGGAAATTGGCTGTCCTTCGTCTCCAGGACCTTGAACGAGTTCCGATACACGGTGATTGTGTCTCCGAGCACGGTGGCCTTTAAAACGTCTCCGTCAGCGCATCCAATCTTTGCTTTTCCGATGGGGGTAAAGTCATTTAGGGGACCATTCCATCGAGCTATGTTGAGGTAGGGATGGGTGGACGCCACCGAACACATGATTTCGTACCCGGTAGTCGAGTGGGGCGCGATGGTTGTGCGCAGGCGCAGTTCGACCTCTCGGCAGCAGCCTGACAGCCGCCTTTCGACCCGAATTCTGGCCTCCGCCTCCTGATCCGGGCCCCACGTTCCCGTCAATACAGCAGTGGGATCAGCATATTGAGTCGGCAGATCCTTCCCGAAGGCCATGCCAGGAGAGGTTACGACGTCAGCCCAATCGAGACCTACTGTTTTGCCGTTGATCCAACAACCTCCTTCTGACAGGGGTTTTTCGGAAGCCGGAAACAACGTTGAATAGGTTTGGCCAGTGCCTGCAGTCTCAGCGCCGTTTGTGGCATAAAGCAAGGTGCGACAATCGCCGGCCCAGCCGCCACTCGAGAAGATCATTGTCCAGGCCAGCAGCGACGCGATCCGGAGCCCAAATCGGTGATTCATGAAGTACCCGAGAACTAGATAAGATTTCCGGATCCGGTGGTAATGCGGGCGCCCTGTTTCCTCAAGCCAAGCGCCGGTTTCGACCCAAAGCGCCCCGATCGCGGATTGCCGCCGCGATGCGGCCCATGATCGAATAGGCGGTTCTGGCGAAGGGCCTACGCCTTCCCTGTCTTCTGTGGCTTGGGTGGCGGCCCATCCTGCTGAGCCATCCGCCGCAGGCGCTCGCGCAGCTTCTGCAGAGCGATGATGATTTCGTCCGCGGTCCATAAAACGCGGCCGTCTCATGGAGGAATCGCGGCGTCAACTGAGCGAATGGGCCGCGCCAGCGCATCGATGCTGCGACCGTGCCTGAGCAAGATTTCCTCGGATGTTGGCAGGCCGTCGGGCAGGACGACGCCGGTGGGAAAGGACCGGACGCAAGTTGTGACCGGGCAAACGATGGCGAAGCCGGTATTTCGGGCGAATGCCGCGGGCGAGAGAACAAGGGCGAGCCGGCGGCCCGCGTGCTCCCGGCCAACGGGGCCGCACGGGCGAAATGAACAGTTAAGCCCACGCTAACCTTGGCGGTCGGATCAGCAGGAGGCAAATTGTCCCGCCACAAAAAAATCCTCAAGGCGCCGTTAACCCGGGCACTTAAAGCTGACGAAACGTGATCAGAAGACGCGCTAAATGAAGATGGACGCTGAGTTGAATTCCCAGAATCCTTCCGCTTCGTTGGATGTCGAGAGAGAAAGCCAAGCTAGCGAATCCTCGGCGACAAGCCCGCAAAGATCGGAGACGGCGACTCTGGAGGCTGCTGAAAGCGGGGCTTCGGGACAGAGTTCCGTTGCCGCTTGCGCCCCAGGCGAAGCGAAGGCGACGGTCGCGGAGCGCGTCGCGTCGCCTGTTGAGGCGGACGGAACATTACCGGCTGTCGTCGGCGGAAACAATCCGGCTGGCGCTGCGCAGGTCGCGATCCCATCGCCAGACGTTTCGGCGGGCAATCCCCTTGGGGACGCATTGGCGGCCCTCGATCGCAAGGATTATGCAACGGCCAAGCGGCTCTTTGAGGCGATCGGCCGAAAAGACGCCGCGGAAGCCATCGACAACGCGCTGGCCGCCCTCGATCGCAAGGATTATGCGGCGGCTCAGGGGCTTTTCGAGGCGCTCTCGCCCCCCAAGCCAGCCGCGTCGGCAGGGCCGGCGGCCTCGATAGCGCCCGCGGCGTCGGCAGGGCCCGCTGCGCCGGCGAAAGGTCCGATGACTTCCGAGCCTCGGGCTCACGCCCAAAGCAAATCAGCATCGCCGCTCGAGGTTATTCCGCCTCCGGACGGGGCGTATCGCGGCCCGGCGCCTCAAGCAAAAAGGATGAAAGAACGCAGTTCAAGGCCTCTTTGGCTCCGAGCCGGCTTGGCGCTAATCGCGATCGTGGTCGCGCTCGCCATCTATGCTCCGCGACCAAACTGGACGTTCGCCGCCGCGAAGAGCCAGGCGGTTGCGGGTCTGGCTTCCACTGTCGATCTCATCAAGGCGCCCCTTGCGGAGATGACGGGCTCAAGCGAGCGCGAGGAGGAGCGCTCCAAGATGCGCGAGTTCAGCGCGGCGCTCGCCCAAGCAACAATCCGGCTTAACCAGCTTGAGCAAGACTACGGCGAGCGCGTGGACAAGCTCGGCGAGAGCGTCGACCAGAAATCCTCCTCCCGATTGGCGGAGATTTCGGCGAAGCTCGACGCGCTTGAGAGGAAAGCCGCCGCGCCGACGCCTGCCTCTGAACTCGCGAGCGTCGTGGCTCGGCTCGATGCCCTGGAGAAAAAAGCCGCGGCGCCGGCTATGCTTGCCTCCGAAATTGCCGGCATCGTGGCGAGGCTCGACAAACTGGAGAGCGGTGTCGTCGCGAGGCTCGATAAATTGGAGAAAAGAACCGCCCTCCAGGCCGTAAGTTCGGCCACGCCCTTGCCGCCCCCGGCTCCGAGAAAATCAACGGCCATGGGCAAAGCGGAGCGTTCCGCTTCGAATGAGATCGCTCGACTTGACGGCCCGGCGCCGCTGCTGCGCGACTATAGCGTCGAAGATGTGCATGGCGGCGTTGCGATGGTTGGCAGTCGCCATGGCGTGCAAGAGGTGGCGCCCGGAGATTTAATTCCTGGGGCTGGGCGCGTATTGCGAATTGAGAGGCGGGGGGGCGATTGGTTCGTCCTGACCAACCGCGGCGTCATTGCGAGCAGCGCCGCGCCCTACGAGTGAGCGTAATCTAACGAAGCGCTTTTGAGAGGGCGCCTTGGGTTAGGCGCGCGAAGAGCCGTCGGCGGCCGAAGATCCGCGCGCTCCTCGCGATGCCGAAGCTTACTCCGGCGGAAGCACGCCCTTCTTGAAGATGAAGCAGCCGTAATGGCGGCGCTCGCCAACGACGAGGATGACGAAGGCGCTCCTCGCCCGGTCGTAAAAGGCGAAGCGCTCGACGCCAATGAGCGGCAGGTGCTGCCCGGCGGCGCGGTCAACGACCTGCTGCACCTCGCGCTGCACCGGCGGAACCGTGGTCGGTTCGCCGACGACCTCCATCCGCATCGCAGGGTCGGGCACGAAGCTGTCGAGCGGCATCACCGAGAGGATTGCCTCGACCGCGCGCGCCGATGAGACGCCCGACATGTAGAGGGGCTGCCCGGTGACTGTCGAGGCCGCGGTTGAAGCCGCGGGAAAATTGGCGTCCACCACCGCGATCTCGTCGCCGTGGCCCATGCGTCGCAAAGCGTAAAGCAGGTCCGCGTCCAGAAGCGGATCGATTCCCCAAAGCATCTTGCCTCCCGATGGCCTGTTGTCGGGCGACGATAACCGCTCGCCAGCAAGTTGGCGAGGCGCTAAGTGGCGGTTGTCGGACGGCTCATCGTCCACTAAGCGAGCCACCGTCTCGCTTGAAACGAGGTGGTCAGTGTTCCCCAAGCCGTCGCCGCAGCTTCTCTCCAACACCTACGCTTATGAGTCAGAGCCTATGGTGAAGCCGACCGGCTTTCGCGAATACGATGCGCGCTGGCTGTACGAGAAAGAGCTGAACCTCATGGGCGCGCAGGCGCTGGGGCTCGGACTCGCGCGCCTCTTGAAGGAGCTTGGCGTTCCGCGCGAGGTGGTGGTCGGCCACGACTTCCGCAGCTATTCGGCGGCGATCAAACTCGCCCTCGCGGCGGGGCTGATGGCGGGGGGCGCGAGAGTGCGCGACATCGGGCTTGCGATCACGCCGATGGCCTATTTCGCCCAGTTCGCGCTCGACGTCCCGGCGGTCGCGATGGTGACGGCTTCCCATAACGACAACGGCTGGACGGGCGTGAAAATGGGCGCAGGCCGTCCCGTGACGTTCGGCCCCGAGGAGATGGCGCGCCTCAAGGATATCGTCATCGGCGGCGATTACGAGACCGAGCCAGGGGGCGCTTACGACTTCGCTCCCGACTTTCCGGCCCGCTATATCGCCGACCTCACGAGCCGCCCCAAGTTCGCGCGAAGCATGAAGGTCGTCGCGGCCTGCGGCAACGGCGGGGCAGGGGCCTTTGCACCGAAGCTGCTCTCCGCGCTCGGCGTTGATGTCGTCCCGCTTGACTGCGATCTTGACTGGACCTTTCCGCGGTACAATCCGAACCCTGAAGACCTCAACATGCTGCACGCCATGGCGGAGGCGGTGAAGCGCACGCATGCGGACGTGGCGCTCGGCTTCGACGGCGACGGAGACCGTTGCGGCGTCGTCGATAACGAGGGTCGTGAAATCTTCGCCGACAAGATCGGCGTCATGCTGGCGCGCGACCTCTCGAAGCTGCACCCGAACGCCACCTTCGTCGTGGACGTAAAATCGACCGGCCTGTTCGCGACCGATCCGGAGCTCACCGCCACCGGCGCGAAAGTCGACTACTGGAAGACCGGCCATTCGCACATCAAGCGCCGCGTGCGCGATTTGAACGCGCTCGCCGGCTTTGAGAAGTCGGGCCACTTCTTCTTCAACGCGCCGGTCGGACGCGGCTATGACGACGGCTTCGTCACCGCCATCGCCATCCTCGACATGCTTGACCGCAATCCCGGAAAATCAATGGCCGACCTCTATCGCGCGCTCCCCCAAACGTGGGGCTCGCCGACCATGTCGCCATTTTGTCCCGACGAGGCGAAATACGCGGTTTCGGACCGCGTCGCGGCGCGCTTCGCTGCGATGCGGGAGAAGGGCGAGCCACTCGCGGGGCAGGCGATCCGCGACATCGTGACCGTCAACGGCGCGCGGGTGACCGTCGAGGACGGAACTTGGGGCCTCGTGCGCGCTTCCTCCAACAAGCCCGAGCTCGTCGTCGTGGTCGAGAGTCCGGTTTCGGAAGCGCGCATGCGTCAAATGTTCGAGGCGGTGGACAGCGTCTTGCGCGAGAATCCCGAGGTCGGCGCCTATAACCAGACGATCTGATCCAACGTTGAACGAAGCGGGACACGTTCTGCCGGACGTCCTCAAGCCGGGCCTCAAGGTCGTCTTTTGCGGGACAGCGGCGGGGACCGTGTCGGCGGCGCGCGGCGCCTATTACGCCCATCCGCAAAACAGGTTCTGGCGGATTCTGTTCGACGTCGGCCTGACGCCGCGGCTTCTCAAGCCGCATGAATACTGGGAGGTTCTGGAGTATCAGATCGGGCTTACCGACATCGCCAAGCACGCCAGCGGCATGGACATTGAGCTGCCGTCAGGCTCGCTTGGGCAGGAAGCCTGCGCGGCGCTTGCCGCCAAGATCGAGGCGGCTCAGCCGAAGCTCATCGCCTTCACGAGTCTCACCGCTGGGCGCCGCTTCCTCGGGCGCGCGGCCAATTTCGGGGACAGCGGCCATCGCGTCGGCGCAACGCGCGTGTGGCTTTTGCCGTCGCCGTCGCCGACCGCGGGCTGGAACTGGCAGGCGTACGAGCACTGGTGGCGGCGGCTTGCGGAGGAGGCGAGGCGCTAGCCGCTGTTCGCCGCCTCGATCTCGGCGCTGAGCCGCAAAGCGTCGTTGATGACGATCGCGCCGCGGCGCCGCTCGATGAGGCCGTCGCGCTCCATGGCGTTGATTTCGCGCGAGACGGTCTCGCGGCGGGTGTTGATGCGCGCCGCCAGCTCCGACTGGTTCGGAGGCGTGATGATGACGGCGCGCTTCGGATTGTCGCGGTCGGGGCGGGCGAGACGCAAGAGTTCAGCGTGAACGCGGGCACGCACGTTAAGCGCGCCGAGCTCGCCCACCCGCCGCGACATCGCACGGCATCGTTCGATGAGCATCGCGACCACGGCCTCCGCGAGAGGGCGGTGCGAGAACATCGTCTCGATGAAGATAGGGCCCGGCATTTTCGCAACCAGCGAATCGGTCACTGCGAACACGCTTGCTGCGCGCGGCGCGCCGTCGAAGGCGCTCATCTCGCCGAAGAACGAGCCCGCCAACATTTCGTTGAAGATGACGTCCTGGCGCGCCATGTTGAGCACCGCCCTGAGATGGCCGGTCATGATGAAGTAAACGTCGCGATCGTTCGCCGACTGATCGATGAGCCACTGCCCGGACTGCGCCTTGAGCCACACGCACAGGCGGTCCAACACCCGGCACTTCTCCGAATCCAGCGTCCGAAAACAGGAATGCGCCGCCAATGTGTTGGGAAGAGCCATCGCGTCCGCCTCGCGCTTGCGGAACGTGACTGAGCTTGACCGTTGCGTCAAGCATTTCCAACAACGAACACCTCGCGCACCAAGCGGCGGCAACGACCAACCCCGAGGTGAACATCGTTAGCTAACCTCTGCCAAGGGACATACTCGCCTTGGCCTTGTCCTGTCTGTGATCCTCGTCACAGTTCAGCATGTTCGCCATAAGGAATTTGCGCCAGGAAGATGCGCGCCATCTGGCAAATCGCTGGTTGAAACGAATACATCGCGAGTTGTGTGACAGGCCTCACAGACAAACGGCGCTAGTCAGGTAACCGTATCGGCCGGCGTCGGTTTGAGGGTGGAACAGTGACAGTCGTCCCGCAAGACATCCCGCGCGGGCGCGCCGGTGGGGCAGGCGCGTAACGCGGGGCCCCCGCGCAAGACCTCCCACCGCGCGGGAATGAGAGCGCGGCGCCCGGCTGTTCCGCGGGCTTGGGCGCCGCGCTCGTGGGCACAGCCCCGTAAACCAGGCGCCTCAGCGCACGCGAAACTCCGCGTGAGCGCGCGCGTGCCGGCGAGGCGCGTAAGCGCCATACCGGCGACGGGCAGGCGCCGCCGTCGGCCGCCTGACGCGATGCGAAACCGACGCCGGCGCCGTCGGGGCGCTGGACGCGTCGGAATGAGGCCCGACGTTGGTCGCCTTCGGCCCATGTGCGGCGAGGCAGGCGTTGTAGGCGAGCGGCTCCTCGATTTTCGCGCAAGCCGGGTCGCCCTCCGCATGTGCGCCAGCGGAGAAAAACGCGATGACTGCAAACGCGACCGCGAAGAGACCTGCCTGGTTCAAAGGTCAGCCCCGTAAAGTCGCGCCCGTCTTCTTGGCGACCTCCGCGACGATCTTCGCCATCGCCGCTTCAATCTCTGAGTCCGTGAGCGTGCGTTCGCGCGGCTGGAGCGTGACGCTGATGGCGACCGATTTCGAACCCTCGGGCAGACCCTCGCCCTGGTAGACGTCGAAGACGCCGATCTCGGAGACGAGGACGCGCTCGGCGCTTTGCGCAGCCTTGATGATGTCGCCGGCGCGCACGCTTTTCTCGACCAGGAACGCCAGATCGCGCTCGACCGGCATGAAATCCGAGCGCTCGAGCTTCGGCTTCGTCGTGCCCTTCGCCCGCGGAAGCGGCAGCGAGTCGAGGACGATCTCAAAGCCGACGATCGGCCCCTCCGCGTCCAGCGCTTCCAGAGCACTCGGGTGCAATTCGCCGAACCAGCCGATCGTCTTTGGGCCGATCCGCAGCGCCGCCGAGCGGCCGGGATGGAGGAAGGACAGGCCGCCAGGGACGACCTGCACGGCGTTCGCGACACCGAGCGCGGAGAGAAGCGCCATCGCGTCGTGCTTGGCGTCGAAAGCGTCGACGCCGCCGCCGCCGCTCCAGTGCCGACCTCCGCCCGAGGCCTTCGCACGGCCGCGTCGAACCCCCGCGGCCGCGATGCGCTGGTCGTCGTCGCCCGAGCCGAGGAAGATCTGGCCGACCTCGAACAGTGCGACGTCGCAGAGGCCTCGCCGGGCGTTGCGCTCGGCTGCAGTCACAAGACCCGGCGCCAGACTCGGGCGCATGTCCGACAAGTCCGAGGCGATCGGGTTGGCGAGCGCCAGCGAGGGCTGTCCGCCGCCGAACAGCTCGGCCGCCTCCTTCGAGATGAAGGACCACGTGATAGCTTCTTTCAGTCCGAGCGCGGCAAGGGTGCGCCTGGCGAGGCGCACCCGTTTCTGCACCGGCGTCAGGACCGGCGGCGCGACGACTTCGTCGGACCTGGGCAGCGGCTCCATCTGCACGCGGTCGATCCCCGCGATGCGGACAATCTGCTCCACCAGGTCAGCCTTCACCTGCACGTCCGGACGCCAAGACGGCGCGCGTACGGCGCCGTTCTCGACCCCGAAACCAAGGCGCTTGAGAATCGCCTCACCCTCTTCGCGCGGAATGTCGACGCCGATAAGCCGCTTTACCTCGCTGTAGGGAAACTCGATGATTCGGCTAGGCGCGGACGGGTCGCCTGCGACAATCATGCGGGAAGGCTCGCCGCCGCACAGGTCCATCACAAGGTTCGTGGCGAGATCGCAGCCGGGCGCGCAAAAGTCAGGATCGACGCCGCGCTCGAAGCGGTAGCGCGCGTCGGTGACAATGCCTAGCTTGCGCCCGGTATGGGCGATGTTGTTCGGGTCCCAGAGAGCGCTTTCTATCAGGACGTCGCGGGTCGTCTCGTCGCAGCCGCTGTGCTCGCCGCCCATGATTCCGGCGATCGACTCGACGCCGTTTGCATCGGCGATGATGACCATGCTCTCGTCGAGTTCGTAGGTCTTGCCGTCGAGCGCAAGCACGCTCTCGCCTGCGCGGGCGCGGCGGATGACGAGATCGCCCTCGACCTTGGCGTAGTCGAAGACGTGCAGCGGCCGCCCCCGGTCAAAGGTCACGTAGTTGGTGATGTCGACGAGCGTGCTGATGGGCCTGAGGCCGATCGCCCGCAACCGCTTCTGCATCCACTCTGGGGAGGGGCCGTTCTTGACGCCACGCACGAGGCGAAGCGCGAAGGCCGGACAGAGGTGCGCGTCCTGCGGAGCGAAATTGAGACGCGCCTTCGTGGGGCAGTCGAAGGCGCCCTCGACCGACCGCGGCGGCTGGGTCCTCAAGACGCCAAGGCCCGCGGCGGCGAGATCGCGTGCGATCCCTGCCACGCCCGTCGCGTCGGGGCGGTTCGGGGTCAGAGCGACGTCGATGACCGGGTCATCCAGTCCGGCCCAGCGCGCGTAAGCTACGCCGACTTGCGCGTCGTCCGGCAGTTCAATGATGCCCTCATGGTCGCTACTGAGCTCAAGCTCGAAGGCGGAGCAGAGCATGCCGTTCGATTCGACCCCGCGGATGACGCCCCTCGCAAGGGCCATGTTCTTGCCGGGAATATAGGTCCCGACCGGGGAGAATACGCTCTTCATGCCGGTGCGCGCGTTCGGTGCGCCGCAGACGACCTGCACCGGGTCGCCGCCGGCGTCGACCATGCAGACCTTGAGCCGGTCGGCGTTCGGATGCGGCCTCGCCTCGATCACGCGCGCGACGACGAAGCCGTCATATTTTTGGCTGGGGTCCTCGACGGACTCCACTTCGAGACCGATGCGCGTCAACGTCTCGACGATGTCCTTGAGCGACGCCGACGTGTCGAGGTGGTCGCCGAGCCAGGAGAGGGTGAATTTCATCGCCGGACTTCTTTTCTCGGTCGCGCGATCAGGCGGGCGGCGAGCTTGAGCTTGAGAACAGGGTCCAGAGCGTCCACGGCCTCGATTGCGTCGCGCGCGATGTCGATCAACTCCTGCGCAGCCTCGCGCGTAAATCGAATATTGTCGAGCGTTTGGCGCGGATCGGGGTGCGGTTCGGGATTGTAGTCGGCCCATTCGCGCGCCTCCTGAAGCTGCCGGAAGGCCACGCCAATGCGTTCGATTTGCTCGCCGAGGGGATCGGCGCGTGCGGTCAGAACGGTCAGCGTGCGCGCGTGCTCTAATGACCGATAGATCGGCGTGAAGACGTCCCAAGACTGCTTCCAGCCGACCAGGGTGTCCGCGCACAGTTCGGCCAAGCTATGAAAAAGCGCGTAATATGCGGTTGACACCGCGCGACGAAGCGAAGCGGAACGCGGGCGTCTCTGATCGAGCGCGGCGAGCGCGGCGGCAGTCTCAAGGAGCTGTTCGACGAGCGGCGACACGAGGAGGAGCGTTACGCAGACATCCGTCTGTCCGGCTCGGCCATTTGGTCATCGGGAGCGCTGAAGGCGAGGTAAGCAAATCGTTCATCGTGAATTTCCCGAAGAGCGTCCTGCATGGCCTTCAACAAACTGACAGAGGCATGGCCCGAGGGGCGGCTTTTCGCCGACTTCAGCCGGACCGTGACAAACAGCGCCTGTTCGCCGATATGGTCCTCTCCCGAATCCACAGTCACGGTGTCGATGGCCGACTTTTCGATCAGCCGATCGATTGCGGATCGGATCGCGCGTTCAACCTGTCGGTTTGCCCTCGTGCTTGACATCGAACGTTCGCCTTTCGCAACAGCGCCGGAAGATACCACAGGGGGTTCCGAGGGCTAGGCGGTGTGGCCCTCGACGCGACCATCCGCGTAATGCCCACCAACTCGGCTAGCCGCTCAAGCCGCCCGCGAGCGTCGGAATGTCGAGCGGCTTGAAGCCGTAATGGTTGATCCAGCGCAAGTCCGCGTCGAAGAAGTCGCGCAAATCGGGCATGCCGTATTTGAGCATGGCCACGCGATCGACGCCCACGCCCCAGGCGAAGCCCTGATAGACCTCGGGGTCGATGCCGCAATTGATCAGCACATTTTCGTGGACCATCCCGCAGCCGAGAATCTCGAGCCAGCCCTCGCCTTCGCCGAAGCGGATTTCGCCGCCCGAGCGGCGATATTGGATGTCCACTTCGAGCGAGGGCGAGGTGAACGGGAAGAAGCTCGGACGGAAGCGCATGCCAACGCGCGGGACTTCGAAGAAGGCCTTGCAGAATTCCTCAAGCACCCATTTCAGGTTGGCGAGAGTCGCGCTCTGATCGACCACGAGGCCCTCGACTTGATGGAACATCGGCGTGTGGGTCTGGTCGGCGTCGCGGCGGTAGGTCCGTCCCGGGCAGATGACGCGGATCGGCGGCTTCTGGCTCAGCATCGTGCGCACCTGCACCGGGCTCGTATGGGTGCGCAGAAGCTTCCGCTCGCTGGCGGCGTCCGGCTTGAGGAAGAACGTATCGTGCATCTCTCGCGCGGGATGGCCGGGAGGGAAGTTGAGCTTGGTGAAATTATAGTCGTCGGTCTCGATGTCCGGCCCCTCCGCCACCGAAAAACCCATGTCGGCGAAGATCGCCACGATCTCGTCCATGACCTGGCTGATCGGGTGCACGCGCCCCGTCTCGACGCCCGGCGGCCGGACCGGAAGCGTGAGGTCCAGCGCCTCCCGCTTCAACTGCTCCTCGAGAGCGGCTTTTTTCAATGCCGCGCGGCGCGCCAGGAGGGCCTCCGTCACCTGGTCTTTCATCGCGTTGATCGCCGCGCCATGCGTCTTGCGCTCGTCCGGCGGCAGCTTGCCGAGCGTCGAAAGCAGCGCCGAGATCGATCCCTTCTTGCCTAGCGCTGCGACGCGGACCGCCTCAAGCGTGGCTTCATCGCGCGCGGCTTCGATGGCGGCTAGCGTTTCATTTTGGAGGACGGCGAGGTCGGACATGAGGTGGGTCTAGATTCAAAAGACGCCGATATCGCCCCACGCGCGGAGGCAGGGCGCGGATGACCAAGACGGCAAGTGACGGCGCTTAAGCCGCTTTGGGCAGGCTGTCCTTCGCCTTTTCGACGATCGCGGCGAACGCCGCGGGCTCCGAGACGGCAAGCTCGGCGAGGACCTTGCGGTCCACCTCGATCCCCGCGGTAGCCAGGCCGGCGATAAAACGGCTGTAGGTGAGTCCATGCTCCCGCGCCGCCGCGTTGATCCGCTGGATCCACAACGCCCGGAACTCGCGCTTGCGGTTCTTGCGGTCGCGATAGGCGTATTGCATCGCCTTGTCGACCGCCGCCTTGGCGGCGCGGATCGTGTTCTTGCGCCGGCCGAAGTAACCTTTTGCAGCCTTCAAGACCTTCTTGTGCTTGGCGTGCGAAGTGACGCCTCGTTTGACGCGCATTGTTCAAAATCTCCGGAAAAGGCGCTTCAGCCGTTCGGCAGGAAGTATTTCTTGACGTTGTCGCCGTCGGTCTTGAACAGGATGGCCGTGCCGCGCAGATTGCGAATCTGCTTGGTCGTGCGCTTGATCATGCCGTGGCGCTTGCCGCGCTGCGCATAGATGACCTTGCCGGTCGCAGAGATCTTGAAGCGCTTTTTGGCGCCGGATTTCGTCTTCAGCTTGGGCATTTGGCTCTCCTGGGCTTGACGCCCTATTGAAGTTGGCGTGACTTGTTGAGCCCCGTTCGCGTCGGGATGAGCGAAAAAGAACCGCCACGGCAGCCCTATCGGCCGGGCGGTTCTGAAGGCCGGATCAATATGCGAAAGGGGGCGCGAGCGCAAGAGCGGCTGCGCAGTCGCAAACGCCGGTCCTAAGGCATTACGCCGCGTAGCGGGGCTCGGCCACGCGGGAAGTTGCCTGGAAGCAACAGCGAGTTTTTTTATGGCGAACGCCAATGGTAAGTTCATTTTGTAGGGTTGCGAGGGCGGGGCTTGACCCGTAAGCGTCTCTTGGGCGTCCCGGGCGGATGGAGCGATGGGCTGGCGTCTGGGTCTGGGATCTGGTCTTGCTTGCGCCGCGCTCCTGTCGGGGGCGGGGCCGGCGTTTGCGGACAATTTCCTGACCCCCGCCCTGACCTGGGCCGAGACGGCGCCCGTTGTCGCGCCGGCGCCCTATTCGTTCTGGCCTCTTCAGGAAGTGCGCTTCGGCGTCTTCGACCACAATCCCGCCCACAATGAGAACGCTCCCATCGACGCCTCGGTCGAGGTCCTGTCGTCGGCGCTCTCCTTTCCCGGCTACGACATGCCGGCGATCGCTACAAATCCCTGGATCAACTGGTTCTTTCATCCGCGCCTGAACATCGGCGGGATGATCAACACCGGCGGCAAGACGAGCTACGCCTTCGGCGGCTTCGTATGGCGCATTCCGATCTACGGGCCGATCTTCTTCGAGGGCGAGCTCGGCGGGGCGATCAACGACGCCGTGCGCCATCCGACCTACAACCGCGTCGATCTCGGCTGCACGCAAACCTTTCGGGAATCGGGCGGCTTCGGCGTTCAGTTCAACCCGAACTGGGACGTGATCTTCAGCGTCGAGCACATCTCGCACGCAAGCTTCTGCGGCAAGCCAAACCCCGGCATCACCGATTTCGGCGTGCGCGTCGGCTACAAGTTCTGAAGCGATCGCCCCCGACTACTCTTCGATCAGCCGAAACCGTTTTGCGCCGCCGCGGGTGAAGAGGCTCCAAAGCGAGTCGCCGCCGACCACGCGCGCCGCCTCCTGGAACGCGAAGAAGGGAATGAGCGAGACGAAAAAGATCGCCGCATAGGTCAGGAGTCCCGGCAACGAGCCGCCGAAATCCGCGAAGGCGGCCGAGAAGGGCTCACTTCTGAACCAGGTCCGGATCGCCTCCTCGGCAATGTGAAACGCGAGGAGCAGGATCGCGAACATCAACGCCTTACCAAGCACGACCCAAATCAATGCGCGCTTCTCGAGGCCCCTTCCGACCTCGAGCGCCTGGGCGATCAAAATGACCTTGCCGAAGACGAGGGCGTTCACGATGGCGAAGCCCTGCTGCCAGGCGCTGATCCCATGCCCCAGCACCAACTGCTTGTGCAGACTGAAGAGGGCGAAGAGAAGCCAGAGATAGAGAGTGATGATTGCATATTTTTCGAGTTCCTCGACTCCGCGTTCCTTCAAACTCTTCTTGCCGCCGGCCTTCGCCGCTCCGGAAACCGTGTTGGCGACGTTTGGCATCATTTCACCTCCGCCTGAGAAGCCTGCGGCCACGATGTGAGAACCGCAAGCGTCAGCGCTCGCCGGCGCAGTCTATATGAGCGCCGATTTGGGCGCGAGGTTGACTCAAGATCACGTTGATCGCTGTTCTGGTCCATAAATGAAGCCATCAGTGCGTTTCGCTGTTGTTGATTTCCTGGATCAATCTCTCGATCGGCGCCGGCGACGCCCTGAAGGGGCCGCCATACGGATCGCTCAATATCGCGAGCGCGCCTTAGGGCCACCGCGACGAACGCGACCGGGCTTAGGCGCGACATGAAACCGTATCCGCGCAGGAGAACGGTCACCCACGCGACCACGATCGCCATCAGCGGATAGGAAACCGGGTTGGTCAGCGCGAGCGCCATCTGCACGCGCAACTGCGCGCTGGCGGCGTGGGCCTGAACGGCGTCCGCCAGCGCCGCCCTCTGCGCGTCCGTGCTCGGCTGAAGCGTGTCGAGGTAGAACTGGCCGGAGCGCAAATTGCTGATCGCCACCCGGTAGTTGACGGCGACGAAGTCGTCGGTGAAGCGCGGGCCCCACAGCTCGTTCAAGGCATGCTTATACGGTTGCTTGACAAAGACATGAGATTGTGCCATTCTCTCAAGCATGGACATTCGCGGTTTCCCCACTTCTCTCCCTGAGTTTCAGCGGGTATTCCCCGACGACGCGGCCTGCGCCCGTTACCTTGAATCCATTCGTTGGCCGGATGGGTTTGCGTGCCAGAAATGCGGCGCTGTTGGCGAGCCATACCGCTTCGCAACCCGTTCTTCGGTAGTGTTGCGTTGCCGTAGCTGCAAGGCCAACACGTCGCTGACTGCCGGAACCGTCATGCAATCCAGTCACACGCCCCTTTCGACGTGGTTTTGGGGCGCGTACTTGATGACTACACAAGTCCCAGGACAATCGGCCGTCCAGTTCCAACGCCAGCTTGCCCTTAGTCGTTATGAAACGGCGTTTCAGATTCTTCACAAATTGCGCGCTGGCATGGTTCGCCCTGAGCGTGACGCCATCGGCGGTGAGCATCCGGTCGAAGTCGACGAGTGTCTGATCGGGGGCGAGACGCGGGGAGAAGGTCGCGGCACTCATCACAAATCTATTGTGGTCGGTGCTATAGAGGTTCGGTCGCGGGCAGATGACGGAAAGAAGCACAAGCGCCGCGTCTATGCTGGACGGCTGCGACTTCGTGTCGTGCCAGACCGAAGCACCGACGCGCTGACCGGCTTCGTTGTAGAGAATGTTTCGATTGGCGCTACCGTGCGGACGGACGGATGGACCGGCTATCCGGAACTGTCCACGAATGGGTATCATCACGACGCGCTGACGCTTGGCGGCGATCCCGACAAGGCAGAGGCGCACCTGCCCATGATCCATCTCGTCTTCAGCAATCTGAAGACTTGGATCAAAGGGACGCATCATAGCCGTATCGAGCCAAAGCACTTGCAAGCGTACCTCAATGAGTACGTGTTCCGGTTCAATCGCCGGTTTTACCCGATGACTGCGTTTCACTCCGTTCTTGGGATTGCTTCACATACCGTTCCTCCGACCTATGCTCAGCTGTACTCTGGGGACTGGGAACATGCGGCATAGCAGGCGTGACAAAATATGCATAATCGTCAGCGAGAACACTTTTGTTTTTCTCAAATGACGCGCGCATACGGGCGAGCCGTTGATGAGGTGTTGTTGTCGTCATTGTTTTCAACCCAGAAACTCATCTTTTTTGAAGTTGTCCTCAATATCTCGTTCAATGATAGTTAGCCCTTTGTAGACATAAGCCTGTGATTTCCCCTTCCCCATGGCATCATCAGGCATTGTAGATATATTATTGATATTGGTTGCGCCCAATACATCTAAAGAAAAAATCTGAGCATCGCGCCAATATGTCGGTTCGATTAGTTCGGCTGGCTTCCATGACATAAATGTAGAACGGTATTTGAACCCTGGCTTGCCTCTCACCCTGACCTTTCCGTCTCGCGCTAGTTGCCTTAATTTTTCGAAAGCTTCGTAAGCCTTGTTTGATGATGGAGGCAACCTGTCCATCGGATCAATCCCCACAAATCGCAGAAACTGGTGAAGACATATTTCTTTCGTGGCGGAAATTTTCGACCGTCCTAAACAGAACGAGGCCCATGGCCATGCTAAGATAACGAGTGCGGCAACTACACAAATGGCTGCGGCTGCCCAAAACCAGCCCTCATATTGGGGAATTTTCGCTGCCAGAATCGCTAGCACGATACTTCCCGCTAAACTGAAAAGACTAAAAATAAGGTTTGGCCGCATGCGTGACCGCGTATCATAGCCTCCCGCCTCATGTCAAGCAACCGGATAAGCATGGTTCAAGGTATTCTGCAGTCCGTCGCGCAATCCGTCGCGCGCGGGCTGAGCCTCAGGACCATAGTCGGCCAGGGCCATGTCCTCGATCAGCACGCGCAATGCGTAGTTCTGGATCGTCGCGTTCTGAGTCGAATAGGGGGCATAGGCCGTCCAGATCAGGAGCCCGAGAACGAGCGCGCAGAGCAGAGTCAGCAGCCCGACCACCGACGCGACCGCGTCTCGGGGAGCGCCGGTCGTGAGTTTCTCCGGCAGCACGTATTTGAAGGTGAAGCCGACGAGTGTGCCGCCGAACGTGACCGCCGCCACGCACAGCGCGAGCATCAACGAGTCCATTTTGCCTCCCAGACAAGAAAGCGCCTTGATCGCTCCGCAGCGCTGAGGACAATCCGCGAGAGATCGCCGCGGTTCGTAACGTTCAAGGAAGCCGCCAAGGAGGAGGCTTCCGATCGCGATTGCGGACCGGCCGCTCCAAGCGCGACGACTCTTGACCCGACAATCGTTGGGCGGAAGGCTTAGTTTCCGCTCGCGCAAGCTCCTCTTCGAGAATCGGAACGCCGAGATTGATCGCCTGCGCGCCCTGCGCCACCCAGAGCTTGAGGACCTCGAAAATCTCCTCAATGGAAACGCCCGCTTTCGACGCGGTCTGGGTGTGCCTTCGGGTCCGCGGCGCGTGCATGTGGGTGGACGACGCATCGAAGGCGATGCTGAGCAGCTCGACCTCTTTTCGGCGGTAGAACGCCGCTCCCGCAAATGCCGGCCCCCGTCGCCATCATGGCGTCGGTCCAGGCCGGGTCGAGGGCGAGAAACGGGTCCCGAGAGCTCGCAAGCAAGGGTTGAACTCGGGTTTCTTCCGTTTGCGGCCGCTCTTGATGCTCTAGCGCTCTTCCACTAACTCCATTTTTCCGCTAGGGAACCGCTCAAGCGCGAGGGGTCCGCGCCTAGAGCTCAAGTGTTTCGTGGGCCCGCGGCAGTTTCGACCCGATAACTTCCAGAGGCGCATCGCGGTGCTTTAAGCCGCCGCGGGCGCGGCCATTTTTGTGCGCCTCGAAGAGACAGCGGCAGGCCGTCGCGGTTTTTGCCCAGGAAAACCATGCCGAAGCGGACCGACATCTCGACCATCCTCATCATCGGCGCGGGGCCGATCGTCATCGGGCAGGCCTGCGAGTTCGACTATTCGGGGACGCAGGCCTGCAAGGCGCTGAAGGCCGAAGGCTACCGGATCGTCCTTATCAACTCGAATCCGGCCACCATCATGACCGACCCCGAGATGGCGGACCGGACCTATGTCGAGCCAATCACGCCCGAGATCGTCGCCAAGATCATCGCCAAGGAGCGCGACGCCGCGCCTGGCGGCTTTGCGCTTCTTCCCACCATGGGCGGCCAGACGGCGCTCAACTGCGCGCTCAGCCTCAAGAAGATGGGGGTGCTCGCGAAGTACGGCGTCGAGATGATCGGCGCCACCGCCGAGGCCATCGACAAGGCCGAGGACCGTGAGCTCTTCCGCGAGGCGATGAAGAAGATCGGCCTCGCGACGCCTCGCTCGCACCACGTCAAGACGCTCGCCGCCGCGCTCTCCGCGCTCGACGACATCGGCCTTCCGGCGATCATCCGGCCGAGCTTCACTCTTGGGGGCACGGGCGGCGGCATCGCCTACAACAGAAACGAATTCATCGACATCGTAGAACGCGGCATCGACGCGTCGCCTACAAACGAGGTGCTCGTCGAGGAGAGCGTGCTGGGTTGGAAGGAGTTCGAGATGGAGGTCGTCCGCGATAAGGCGGACAATTGCATCATCGTCTGCTCGATCGAGAACGTCGATCCGATGGGCGTCCATACCGGGGACTCGATCACCGTCGCTCCGGCGCTCACCCTGACCGACAAGGAATTCCAGATCATGCGCGACGCCTCGATCGCAGTCTTGCGCGAGATCGGCGTCGAGACGGGCGGCTCGAACGTGCAGTTCGCGATCAATTCGGCCGATGGGCGCATGATCGTCATCGAGATGAACCCGCGCGTGTCGCGCTCCTCCGCGCTTGCCTCCAAGGCGACCGGGTTCCCGATCGCGAAAGTCGCCGCCAAGCTTGCGGTTGGCTACACGCTCGACGAGATCGCCAACGACATCACTGGCGGGGCGACCCCGGCGTCGTTCGAGCCGACGATCGATTACATCGTCACCAAGATTCCCCGCTTCGCCTTCGAGAAGTTTCCCGGCGCCGAGCCGGTGCTGACGACCGCGATGAAGTCGGTCGGCGAAGCGATGGCGATTGGTCGCACCTTTCCAGAATCGCTGCAGAAGGCGTTGCGCTCGCTCGAGACGGGGCTCGACGGCCTCGACGAGATCGAGATCGAGGGGCTCGGCAAGGGCGACGACCGTAACGTCCTGCGCGCCGCCATCGGCGTGGCCACGCCCGACCGGCTCCTCAAGGTCGCGCAGGCGATGCGCATGGGGATGGGCGTCGAGGAGATCCATGAGGTGTCGAAGATCGACCCGTGGTTTCTGCGTCGCATCGAGGACGTCGTGGCGCTCGAAGCCAAGATACGCGCCTACGGGCTGCCGGGCGACGCGGGCAACCTGCGCGCGCTGAAAGCAGGCGGCTTTTCGGACGTGCGGCTGGCCGCGCTCACGGGCCTTGGCGAAGCCGACGTGGCGGCGGCGCGCATGCGGCTTGGCGTCATGCCGGTGTTCAAGCGCATCGACACCTGCGCCGCCGAGTTCGCATCTCCCACCGCATATATGTATTCGACCTACGAGGCGCCCTTCGCCGGCAGGTCAAGCTGCGAAGCCGATCCCTCCGACCGGGAGAAGGTCGTCATCCTCGGCGGCGGCCCGAACCGCATCGGGCAGGGCATCGAGTTCGACTATTGCTGCTGCCACGCCTGCTTTGCTCTCAGAGAGGCCGGCTATGAAACGATCATGATTAATTGCAATCCGGAGACGGTCTCGACCGACTACGACACGTCCGACCGCCTCTACTTCGAACCGCTGACCAAGGAGGACGTGCTCGCGATCCTCGACAAGGAGCGCGAACGGGGGACGCTCAAGGGCGTCATTGTCCAGTTCGGCGGCCAGACGCCGCTCAAGCTTGCCCACGCGATCGAGCGATCCGGCGCGCCGATCCTCGGCACTTCCGTCGACTCGATCGACCTCGCCGAGGACCGCGACCGGTTCAAGCGGCTGCTCGACAAGCTCGGCCTCAAGCAGCCCAAGAACGGCATCGCCTATTCGGTCGAGCAGGCGCGCCTCGTCGCGGCCGACCTCGGCCTGCCGCTGGTGGTCCGCCCGTCCTACGTGCTCGGCGGCCGCGCCATGGCGATCATTCGCGACGACATGGAGCTTGACGACTATCTTTTGGGCGTGCTGCCGAGCCTCGTGCCGTCGGAAGTCAAGGCGCGCTACCCGAACGACAAGACCGGGCAGATCAACACGGTGCTCGGCAAGAACCCGCTGCTTTTCGACCGCTATCTGTCGGACGCCGTCGAGATCGACGTCGACGTGCTCGCCGCCGGGAAGACCGTGGTTATCGCGGGAATCATGGAACACATTGAAGAGGCAGGCATTCATTCGGGCGACAGCGCTTGCTCCCTGCCTCCCCGCTCGTTGACTGCCGAGACGGTCGCCCGGCTCGAGGAGCGGACGCGCAAGCTCGCGTTCGCGCTCGAAGTCGGCGGATTGATGAACGTGCAGTATGCATTGAAGGACGGCGAGATCTACGTGCTCGAGGTCAACCCGCGCGCTTCGCGCACCATGCCGTTCGTCGCCAAGGTGATCGGGATCCCGATCGCCAAGATCGCCGCCCGCGTCATGGCGGGCGAGGCGCTAGCTGGCTTTAGCCTCAGCGCGCGAAAACTACAGCACGTTGGCGTTAAAGAGGCGGTGTTTCCCTTCGTCCGGTTTCCGGGCGTGGACACCGTGCTGGGACCCGAAATGCGCTCGACCGGAGAGGTGATGGGCATCGACCGGTCGTTCGAGGTCGCCTTCGCCAAGAGTCAGCTCGGCGCCAGCTCCGGCCTTCCGAAGAAAGGAACGGTCTTCGTTTCGGTCCGCGACGCCGACAAAGAGGGCATTGTCGAGCCGCTTCGCCAGCTCGAGGCGCTTGGGTTCAAGATCCTGGCCACGGCCGGCACGCAGCGCTACCTCGCCGCCCAGGGTTTGAAAGCGGAGAAGGTGAACAAGGTGTCGGAGGGGCGTCCGCATGCCGCCGACCTCGTGCGCAACGGCGCGGTTCAGCTCATGTTCAACACCACCGAAGGCGCGACGTCGCTTGCCGACTCGAAGCCGCTGCGCCGAGCCGCCCTCTTGCAAAAAACGCCCTATTACACCACACTTTCCGGGGCCATCGCGGCCGCGGAAGGCATTCGCGCGGTCGCGGCGGGCGAACTCGAAGTCAGGGCATTGCAAGACTATCTGGCGTGACGGCGCGAAAATGCGCGGTCGCGACGACGACTCTTTGACGGAACAACTCATGGACAAACTGCCGATCACAGCCGCGGGCCATGCGGCGCTCGAGGCCGAATTCCTCCGCCGCCAGCAGGTCGAGCGACCGCGCATCATCGCGGCGATCGCGGAAGCGCGATCGCACGGCGACTTGTCGGAAAACGCCGAGTACCATTCGGCCAAGGAAGCCCAGTCGCATAACGAGGGCCGGATCATGGAGCTCGAGGAGCTTTTGCAGCGCGCGGAGGTCATTGACGTCGCCAAGCTCTCCGGGGATACGATCAAGTTCGGCGCGACGGTCACGCTTCTCGACGAGGACACCGAGAAGGAGAAGGTGTTTCAGATCGTCGGCGAGACCGAGGCGGACGTGAAAAACGGCAAGGTCTCGATCTTCTCTCCGACCGGGCGGGCGTTGATCGGGAAGCGGCAGGGCGACACGGTCGAAGTGAACACCCCCGGCGGCGGCAAGTCCTATGAAGTCGTGAGGGTGATCTATGTATAGCTGTACAGCGGAGGCGTGCGCGTTCGGACTGAGATCGAAGATTGGCCGTGCGGGACGAGGGGTTTACGCGGCGCGCGGCGCTGAGCCTCGCTCGCGATCGTTCCCGCAGCGGACCGGCGCGGCCGGCTCCAGCGCCGAAAGGCGGTGAGGCCGAGCCGCCTGAGAAACGCCGACCTCGGCGGCGATCTGCTCGCCCGTATGACGCTGCCGGCGCAACGCCTCGACCGCCGCGCAGACGGCCGGCGTCGCTTGACTCGGCGATGAGTGCGGCCTCGATGAGCGGTCGCACAAACCCTCCACGCCCTCGACGTCGAACCGCTCGATCCACTTGGCGACGGTCTTCGGCGTCGTATTGAACCGACGCGCCGCGTCGGCCTTGGACAGCCCGCAATTCCACTGCCGCGCGAACCATCCTTTCTCGATTCTTGGGGGTCAAAGGCGCATGGTTGCGGGTGTCCATTCGGTCCTCTGCGAATCACTGACGTTTTGGCGCTCAGCGTTCGCGGTCCAAACCGAAATGGACAACCTCCTGAAAGCTCACAGCTAGGTTGTACCGTTCCCAGGATACGGGCTCTCCATTTTGCCGAGGGCGGCCGCTTTGTTGCTATATCTTGCGGCTGGCGCAAGATTGAGCGCCGCCTATTTAGGAATCGCCTACAGAAATGCCGATGTACTCCCTCGACGGCCGCCGCCCGGCTTTGCCTCCAGTCGGTAAGTGCTGGATCGCGCCCAACGCTTGCCTCATCGGCGACGTGCGTCTTGCCGAGGACGTCGGCGTCTGGTTCGGCGCCATCTTGCGCGGCGACAACGAACCGATCGCGGTCGGTGCGCGGACGAACGTCCAGGACCATTGCGTTTTGCACACCGACATGGGCTTTCCGCTCGAGATCGGCGAGGACTGCACCGTCGGGCACAATGTCGTCCTGCACGGCTGCACGATCGGCAAGGGGACGCTGGTCGGGATGGGCGCGGTCGTCATGAACGGCGCGAGAATCGGCGGGGAGTGTCTCATCGGGGCGCGCGCGCTCGTGACTGAAGGCAAAGCCTTTCCCGATCGCTCGCTGATCCTCGGAAGCCCAGCGAAAGCCGTTCGCGAGCTCAACGCCGCCGAGTTGGAGCCCTTGCGCGAATCGGCGCGGGTCTACGTGCGCAACTGGCGACGGTTTGCAGCCGGCCTCATGCCGCTCGACGACCAGGCGTCGAAGGAGAAGGGGCGCTGATTATGAGGTTGGCGTCGACCGACCCGCATTTGCCGGTAGGGGAGTCGTCCCAAGTCTGTTTGACGGCCGTCGGCGTCGAGCCACTTCTTATAGGTCCTGAACCCAGATCTGAACCCGGACAGAGCTTTGCCGATCTCCCCGTTCTTGTTTAGATTTGCAGGACAGTCGTCAGGACGAATCCTCCATGCTTGCCGCGCGAAATGTTCTCCTGATCGGACTTGCGGGAGCGGCCGTCGGCTCGACCCCCACGACGGCCCGCGCCCAGTACCCCTTTCCCTTCGCCGTTCCGGGCCTCGCCCCGGCTCCGCAGGAGACAGCGAACTATCTGCCGCCCGACGCGGATCCGAACTATTCGACGCTAGGCGGCTTCGACAAAGACGTCGACATGAGCCGCACCACCCGGCGCGCGGTCCAGGATCCAACCGGCGAGCCGCCCGGCACGGTGACGATCAATACCAAGCTCAGAAAACTCTACCTGTCGCTGGGCGAGGGACGCGCGCTCGAATATGGGATCGGCGTCGGCCGGCAGGGCTTCGCCTGGAAGGGGGCGGCGGAAGTCGGTCGGAAGGCGTTTTGGCCCGGCTGGACCCCGCCGCCGGAAATGTTGGCTCGCGATCACAGCCTGCCGGACCATATGGATGGAGGCATGGAAAATCCGCTCGGCGCGCGGGCGCTCTATCTATTCCAAGGGAAGAAGGACACTTTGTTCCGCATCCACGGCACAAACGATCCCTCTTCGATCGGCAAGGCCGTATCTTCAGGGTGCATCCGGATGCTCGATTCCGACGTGATCGACCTCTACGGGCGAGTGGCGAAGGGGACGCGCGTCGTGGTCCTTTGAACCCGTTCGCGGCGCCTTCCCAAAGATCCACTCAATCCGCAAGACGCGCGAGCATGAAGCTATCCGCTACCAGGCGGATCTTGGCGCCACCCCCTCTCGCATGATGAAACGCCTGAGCGGCCCGATCGCTCCGAGGGCCGCCAGGCCGACGCCGCGGGCGAAGTCGATCGGGGCGAAGCCGGCGAGCAACGCGCGGTTGAGGCCATCGACCGCGCCCGTGCGCACTAGGATGTCCGAAGCCCTTGCGCGCTCGTAACGTTCGAGGGCATCGGGCGAGCCGATGTCGCGGCCTTGAGCGCGAGCTTCGACAGCGATCTCAACGAGCGCCTGAACGTCGCGAAGCCCTAGATTCAGCCCCTGCGCGCCGATCGGCGGGAAAGCGTGAGCCGCGTCGCCGGCGAGCGCGAGCCGCGGCGCCGTGATTCTCCGCAGGATTTGCCGCACCATGGGGAAGACGCCGCGCGGCCCAACCACTCGCATCGCGCCGAGGAGGGAGTGCGCTTGGGCTTCGATCTCGAGCGCGAGCGCCGCGTCGTCGCGCCTGGCCCGCCTTTCAGCGGCAGAATCCGACATGACCCACACGAGGCTCGAGCGGTTCGGCGCAACGTCCGTGCCAGGCAAGGGCACCAGCGTGAAGGGGCCTTCGCGCGTGTGGAACTCCGTTGACGCGTCCCGGTGAGGAAGCCGATGCGCCAGAAACGTCGTCAATGCGCTCAGCGGATATCGGTGGACGCGCGCCGTGAGCCCGGCGGAGCGCGCGGCGAGCGAAGAGCGTCCATCGGCGCCGACGACGAGCGCGCACAGCACGCGCCCACCGTCGGCGAGCCGCGCCGCCGCCCGCTCGCCGGTGAAGTCATACGCCGCAACGGCCGCCGATCTGCGTTCAAGCCGGGCGGTGCGAGCCGCAGCCTTCGCAAGACCCTCAGCCATCTTCTCGTTCTCGACGTTCCGGCCGAAAGCGTCGAGGCCGATTTCCGTCGCCTGAAACTCGACCGGGCGCAGCGGGAAGAGGGCGCTCGTGTCGTCCACGATGCGCAACGTCCGCATCCGGGCCGCGTCCGGTTCGATCGCCGCCCAAATTGCAAGGGATTCGAGATAGGCGACCGACCGGTCGAGCAGCGCGACCGTCCGGCCCGGCGGTGCCTTTTCAGAGGTCCCGCAGCAAACGACGTCGAAACCGGCCGTGGCGAAGCCGATCGCTGCGGTAAGGCCGGCGAGGCCGGATCCCGCGACGAGGACGTCGCAGGCGCGTTCCGCAGCGGAAAGGTCGTTCGCCATACGTACACACAGGGTTGCGCCCTCACCTCTCGGAACGAGGACGGGGAGACGGCGCGGCTCAACTTTGATAAGGCGAAGCTCGCAAGGTCAACCGCCTCCTTGCGATGTTATATCCAGGGGAACCCGGCAGGACGCGGCATGTCGACCGAAAAGCGACCTGTCCCCGTCGCCAAGGCGGCGGGCATTTCCGTGCACATTTTCACCGCGTCCGGCGGCGCGGTGGCGGTTCTCGCGCTCTATGCCGCGATAGAACGCAATTTTCCGGCCTGTTTCGCGTGGCTCGGCCTTGCCTTCTTCATCGACGGGATTGACGGCACGCTCGCGCGCGCGGCGAAAGTGCACGTGACCGCGGCGTCGATCGACGGCGCGGTCCTCGACCTCGTGGTTGATTTCCTCACATACGTGCTCGTTCCCGTGGTCGCGCTCTGGCGATCCGACTTGATGCCGACAGAGGTCTCCTTCTGGATCGGGCTTCTCGTCGTGATTTCGTCGGCGCTCTACTTCGCCGACGTCAGGATGAAGACCGACGACTTATGGTTCCGAGGTTTTCCCGCCGCGTGGAATGTGCTCGTACTCTACCTATTTGTGCTCCGCCCGGGTTGGCCCTTAAGCGCGGCGGTTCTGCTCGTCGCGGCGGGGCTCATGTTCGCGCCCATCGTCTTCGTCCATCCGTTGCGGGTGGTGCGGCTGCGCAAGCTCACGGTCGCGATGTCCATCGCCTGGTTCGCCTTCGCGGGCATATCGCTTCTGCAGAATCTCATGCCTGCCCCTTGGGTGAAGACGGGCCTCATTGTGACGGCAGTCTATTTCCTCGCCCTTCCGCTCATAAGGCGTTCGCCCTGGGCGCATCATTGACGCGCCTTGCCGCCGATCGCACATCCTTGCTATAGGCCCCTTCAACGCGGCTCAACGCAGTTGACCGTCGGCCTCGTGGCGGAGTGGCTACGCAGAGGACTGCAAATCCTTGCACCCCGGTTCGATTCCGGGCGAGGCCTCCAATCAAATCAAATACTTAGACAATCGGACACCGTTGCTGAAAAAGAGAAGTCAGCGTCCCGTCAGCAAAAGGGTGGGGTGCGACGAACGGCCGCGACCGACGTGCGCCATGAAAGTCCACCACCGAAGCAGAATCGACAGTTGGGACAACGGATGATCCGCATCGCCATCACCCCCGCCGCCTTCGACGCCGTCGCCGCCACGCTCCCGCTCGGCAGACGAGCCGCAGCCCAACGCGCAAAGGCCAACGGGGCTCATTTGGCGGAAAGGCGCGTCGTCGACCGCCTGAACACGCGCTGGACAGGGGCTATGATTATTATTTCACGGACCACAACCGCGTCGGATGATTCTTCCAGCGTGAGGGAATTCCCTTCCTTCGCTTTTTTCCTCACGGCCTCGTCGGCGTCTCGTGCACGCCGGCGAAATGGGCTCATTGCAGGCCTTCCGACTGGCGCAAATCGCGGCAAGAATGTGTGTAGCATCTGATACTATATCACGTCAGGCCAGTCGGAATAATTCTAGCAGCCTGTCGGACTCGGGCCGCTTTAAATCGATAAGATGTTGATATCATTGCTGTTTACAGTGACTTTTGGAGTACACAAACAGCAATGAAATCAACGAGTTAACGTTTAAGTCCGACAGGCTGCTAGTGTCCTGATTCTGAGTTTCCTGCGATTTCGGCTTGAGCTGAAGCGACTTCTAGGGTCTTGAGGCAGAATCGCTTGATGGCGGCGAGGATGTCG
>Ga0209040_10000339_pt1 | contig 34896 bp, 33 predicted proteins | sample BogFormECP12_OM3_FD_188240 | JGI IMG/M metagenome (GOLD analysis project Ga0209040, IMG submission 188240) | Bog forest soil microbial communities from Calvert Island, British Columbia, Canada - ECP12_OM3 (SPAdes) (version 2) | ecosystem: Environmental > Aquatic > Freshwater > Wetlands > Bog ... | reverse complement strand
ACCAATACCTCAAGCGGGTAGTGGATGCGCGCACCGCGGCCACCAAGGTGCCCGCGGGAAGCCTCCTCGTGTTCACCTCGTACGAGGGTGAGCCGACGGTTCTGATCGACGCGATGATCACCGAAGGTGTCCTCGGCACGTGTCGGGGGTTCCAGTCGGTGCGAGGGACGCGCGGACTTCTCGCCGACCCGAAGGTGACGGGCGGGTTCCGCCTGCTGACCTATTCGCCGGGAGGCGCCGCCAGCAAGGCGGTGGCCGACGGCACAGCGAGTTATGTGCCGGGTTCGATACACACCCTCTGCCGGCTTCTCGAAGACGGAGCGCTCGCGCCGGATGTGGCCGTGGTGAATTTGTCGCTGCCCGACGAGCAAGGATTTTGCTCCTTCGGCTCTAGTACCGACTTTGCCGCAATCGCAGCACAACGAGCGAAAGTGGTCATCGCACAGGCGAACTCCGCCATGCCTCGCGTGTCGTCCGAGCTGCGTATACATGTCTCGGAGGTCGATTGGTTCGTCGAGGTGGACGAGCCGCTGCCGGCGGCGCCAGAGCTTGTGGTCGACGAGGTGTCCGAACGCATCGGCGAGTTCGTAGCCGAACTGGTGCCCGATGGTGCCTGCGTTGAGGTCGGCATCGGCGCGATCCCTGACGCTGCGATCGATGCCCTCAGCGGACACCGCGAGCTCGGCATGCATTCCGGATTGCTGACCGACGGTATGCGCCGACTCTACGACAAGGGCGTGCTGACCGGGGAGCGCAAGGAAGTCGACCGAGGTCTGCTAGTCGCCAACCAGCTGCATGGCTCCGAGCAGCTCTACCGGTTCGCCGCCACCTCGCCCGCGGTCAGCATGCGGTCCGCGGCATACACTCACGATGTCCGAATCATTGGTTCGCTCAGCAACTTTCATGCGCTTAACTCCGCTGTCGCGGTGGACCTGCGCGGGCAGGTCAACTCTGAGTTCTTGCGTGGTCGTCAGGTGGCGGGCACGGGCGGATCGCTTGACTTCGCCATTGGTGCCTCCGTGTCGCGCGGCGGACGATGCATCGTCGCACTTCCGGCCACGGCGGGGGGTGGAAAGTACTCGCGCATCGTGCCGGTGCTCGAAACCGGCAGCGTGGTGACCTTGCCGGCAGTTCTTGTTGACTATGTGGTCACCGAGTTTGGAATCGCCCGACTGTCGGGTCGAACGCTTGAAGAACGCGCCCGCGAACTGACTGCGGTGTGCCATCCCGATTTTCGTGACCGATTGGGTGCGTCATCGTGATGCCGCAGTCACCGCTCCGCGCGCCGTCAGCGTCGCTTTGTGGTCGCCTTGCCGTCGATAGCGACGTCGAAATCGTGGCTGGCACACAAATGGAACTGCATCTGTGCCTGCGCCCGCTCGGCGTCGCCGTCGCGGATGGCGCCGGCGATGGCCACGTGCTCCTCGATGGTTCGACGCAGCCGGGCGGAACTACGCTGACTCGAATTGTAGAAACGGTATTGATCGACCCGGTTGTATACCTGGGACAGAAAGCGCGTGAGCATCTGGTTGTCGGTGGCGTGAAAGATCGCCTGATGAAACGCACGGGCCGACGCCAAGGCCATCGTGGTGTTACCACTCTTGATCTCATAGCGCATCTCGGAGATCGTTCGCTCGAGTTGCGGCACGATCGACTCGCCGGTCTTTCGCGCGATGAGCTGACGGACGGCGAGAGTTTCGAGCGCGACACGGATTTCGTGAACGTCGTCGGCCTCGGCCGGCGACAGGCTGGCGACGAGGATGCGCCGGTGATGGCGGGTCAGCAAGCCCTGCAGCTCGAGCTCTCGCAGCGCTTCGCGCACCGGGGTTCTGCTGACACCGAGCAGGCTCGCGATCTCACTTTCGGTGATCGCTTGCCCGGGAGCGAACGCGCCCGACAAGATCCCGTCGCGCACTGCGACGAAGACATCGCCGACTGCCGACGAGGAGCGTTGTTGCGCGGCCGAAGCACTGACACTGGTCGCGAACGGGTTGGGATGCAACGGAGGAGTCCTCTCTGTGCCTCGCTGAGACGGGGCCGAACATCGGGTCGGGGGCGGCGGCCTTGGTCGCGGCGGACCACGCGGACTGAATACTTGTATGCTAATGCCCGGCTGGCCGCCACCATAGCAACCTCGCCCCTCGGATCCGAAGAGCAGCACGAATCGATGACCTGGCAGAAGGTGCTCACGTGGCCGACGATCTAGCGAATATCTTTTCGGCGGCCGAGCGGTTGATCGACCTGCTCGACAACCCCCTTCACATCGCGATCATGGAGAACTACCGAATGCACGCGATGCTGGAGTATTGCGGCCGGTTCGACGAACTCCTGGCCCCCGAGATGACTATCGAGCACCCCGTATACCGCATCTGCACGCCTCAAACCGGATACCGCGTATACGACGGGATGGGGGAAGTGCGCAATGAGTTCTATGCGCCGCTGGTGGAACGGGGGCAGACCGTGCAAACCAAGGAGCAGGAACATATCGCCGTCAACGACTGGGGGTTCTCCCAGGAGCAATTTGTTCATCAGCACTTGAGGGGACACGCGGCGAAGGCCAAGGGGCATGACGTCGAAGACCTCGACGGCTACTACATCGAGGACCACTGGACGTCGATGTACTTCATCTACAACGAAGAAGCCAGGCTCATCGGCGAGCACATCTACCACTCACCGGCGACCGATCTCCGCAAGATCAGTCGCGACGAGTTCTACGACCTCGAACAGCTGCGGGCCGTACTGGAACCGAAGATCGCTGCGGGCCCGCACCGCCGGCAACCGATAGGGGGCAACCGGTGAGTGAAACCATCTTGTCGGGCATTCCAACGTTCTTCTCGGCCGAAGTAGCCGCCGATCCGTACGCCTTCTACCGAACCTTGCGAGCCGAGGCGCCGGTGCACTACGACCCGGAGTTGAATGGCTATCTCATCAGCAGGCACGCGGACGTGGCACGTGGATACCGGGATCCGATCTTCAGCTCACGCAGCTACGAACAGATCATCGAGCCGGTGTTCGGGCGATCGCTGCTGCAGATGGACGGCAAGGAGCATGCGCGCAAGCGAGCACTGGTGACCCCGTACTTCCGCGGAAAGGGACTGGAAGCATGGCAGGGCGTCATCATGCGCAACGCCCGGTCGATCCTGGGCGACGCCACCGCCGATGCGGCCGAACATCTGGCCAGCCGATTCGAGCCGGGGCAAACGGTCGACATCGTGAACGAATTCTGCAACTACCTTCCGGTGTACGTCATTACGGAGATGCTTGGGCTGCCTAGAGACGATTATCCGCGCTTCAAACAGTGGTACACCGCGCACACGAATTTCATCGGCGCTTTCGGCACCAACCCCGAGATAGACCGGATCGGACGGGCCGCGACAGCCGAACTGTGGGAGTATCTGACGCCGATTATCGCCGAGCGGCGCGCCAACCCGGGGTCCGATCTGATCTCCACTCTGGTGACCGCTGAAGTCCAGGGTGAGATGTTGGACGACATCGAGGTCAAGACGCATGTCACCCAGCTGCTCAACGCAGGCTCAGAGACCACTGGAAAGGCGTTGGCGAGCATGATCGCCCTAGTGCTCCAACAACGCGAACTGTTCGACGAGATCCGCGACGACCGCTCGAAGGTCACCGCCGCCATCAGCGAGACATTGCGGTACATCCCACCATCGCAGATGAACAGTCGGCAGGTGACCGAGGACATCGAGTTGCATGGCCGGCACATTCCAGCGGGGTCGCTGGTGGTCCTGATGATCGGCAGCGCGAACAGAGACGACGCGCGGTTCGACCACCCCGACCACTTCGATCCGCGCCGTAGCGACCTGGAGCACGAGAAGGTGTTCAACAACACTGGAGAGCACTTCGCGTTCGGCGGCGGCCGACATTTCTGCCTCGGAGCAATGCTCGCTCGAAGCGAAATCGACGTCGGGATGAATCTGTTGATGGACCGCTTCCCGAATATGCAAGTCGCCGAAGGGTTCACGCCCGCGTGGACCGGGGTGAAGGCACGCCATCTTCCTCGACTCCTGTTGACGCTGTAGCGGCGGGCAGCGCCCAGTGTCAGACGCGTACTACGAGCTGATCGACCAATCAGCCACGCTCGGCGAACGATTCGGCGCGACCGAGTATGTGCGAAGCGCGTGGGATCCCACCATCCAGAACGGCGCGCCCGTGTCGGCCCTGCTCGTTCGTGCATTGCAGCGCTGCAGCCCCCGTGAGGGGGTTCGGTTGAGCCGGGTGGCCGTGGACCTTCTCGGCCCGGTTCCGATCTGCGACGAACTCTGGGTTTGCGCGCAGATAGTGCGTGCGGGCTCGAAGATCGAATTGCTCAGCGCCGAAATGCTGGGCCCAGGCCCCAACGGGGTATGGCGCGCGGTCGCCACGGCCACTGCATGGCGGTTCGCGAATTACGACACCGAGGCGTTGACCTTCGCCGTGACGCCACCGCTGCGTCCGGTCGGAGAGGCTTCGCGGTTTCAGGTGGACGGGACCCTCCCTCAGAGCTATGTCACAAGCCTGGAATGGCGCATGCTCACCGGCTTGCACGACATTCCGGCGGAGTCTTGGGCCAGGCCGGTCGTCGACCTGGTCCAAGGGGAGACGTTGACGCCACTGGAACGTCTGTTCACGGTGGCTGACATGGCGAATGGTCTGGGCACTCGCGTCGAGATGCTCGACTGGATGTTCATGAACACCGATCTGGTGGTGCACATTCATCGGATACCTGAAGGTGATTGGGTTGGTGTACAGGCCGAGACGAACTACGGGCCCGACGGAGTCGGAGTATCGGCAGGCACGCTCTTCGATCAGCGTGGTGCCATCGCCAAAATCCAACAGGCTCAACTACTTAGGCCTCGTGGCGGGCGATGACCGAATTACGATTCGACGGCCAGGTGGTGTTGGTTACGGGTGCTGGGCGCGGCCTGGGGCGAAGCCACGCCCGTGCCCTGGCCGCGCGAGGCGCGCGTGTGGTTGTTGCCGATCTCGGTGTCGAAGCCGACGGCAGCGGATCGTCACCGGCTCCCGCCGACGCGGTGGTGCGTGAGATCACGAAGGACGGCGGCGAGGCGATCGCGTGTTACGGCTCGGTCGCCGAGGAGCAGTCCGCGAACGCGATCGTTGCCACAGCGATCGACGCATATGGGCGGATCGACGCCGTCGTGAACAACGCCGGCATCGGTCTGGGCGGGCTGTTCGCCGAGACGGACCCGGCTACCTACCGCACACTGGTGGACATCCACTACTACGGCACCCTCTACGTCACCAGGGCCGCGTGGCCGCATTTCGTGCGCGCAGGCTACGGACGGGTGGTCAATACGGTTTCGGAAGTGATGCTTGGGGGGATGCCCGGAGTGGTGCCGTACGGTTCGGCCAAAGGTGCGGTCTTCGCGCTCACCCGCGGACTGGCTGTCGAAGCCGCCGCGCACGGCATCCGGGTCAATGCCATCGCGCCCCGCGCATACACGCGGATGTCGGCGCCACAATCGGATCAGATGGCGGCCAACATGTCTTTGCCGGACGGGGCGCCGAAGGACCTCGCCGGCGCAATGGCTCCCGAGCAGTGCGCCTCCGCGGCTGTCTACTTGGCGCACCGCTCCTGCTCGCTCAACGGCGAATTGCTCACGGTCGGTCTCGGCGGAATCTCGCTCGTCGCCGTGGTTCAGAGCCAGGGAATTTGGCGGGAATCGCTGACCGCCGAGGATATCTCGAACAATTTGGACACCATCATCGACATCGGCGCCGCGCACGAAATCTGCGCCATTCCCAAGCTATGAACCGGGACTATCGCGCTTCGCCAGTCGCCCAGCTCGAGCCATCAGTCCGGTGTAGCGGGCGCCGAGCAGGCGCGGCAGCGCCGCGGCCGCCCACCCGTCGGGTCCGATGACGATTCTGGCCCGGTTTCTGTCGATGCCGCGCAGGATCAACCGGGCCGTCTTCTCCGGAGACGTCAGCGCGGCTCGCTGGAACAGCCGCACGGCCTTGTCGCGATCTTCGGTGTCGGCGGTGCGCATGTTCGTGCCGAAGTCGCTGCGAACGACACCGGGGTGCACGCAGTGCACAGTCACCGGATGCCGTTCGATAATCATCTCCTGACGGATCGCTTCGGTGAATCCTCGCACAGCGAACTTCGATGTGCTGTAGGCGCTTTGGTATGCGAACGCGATCAGTCCAAATGCGCTTGAGGTGTTCACCAGGCGGGCGGGCCGCTGCGGCGATCCCGCTTCGATCAGTTGCGGCAGGAACGCTTTGGTGCCATTGACGACACCGCCGATGTTGATCGCGATCAACCAGTCGAAGTCTTCCCAGGACATGTCGGCCGCACTGGCGAACAGATCGACACCGGCGTTGTTGAACACCATCGAGGCGGGTCCGAGATCGCGGCGTACATCGTCAGCGTGGGCAAGAACCGCCGTGCGGTCGGCGACGTCGAGCTGGTAGGTGGATACGCTGCCGGGGTCGCAGGCAGCCTTGGTCGCCGCCAATCCGGGCTCGTCGATGTCCGACGCCGCGACAAGTGCGCCATTGCCAGCCAATGCGATCGTCAGCGCGCGACCGATACCCGAGCCGGCGCCCGTGACCACCGCAATCTGGGCGTGGTACCGCATCACGGTCTCGCGCCGTCCGCTAACGCAACACCAGCGGCAGCTTTGCCCAGCCCCGAACGCTTTGGGTGTGCGCCTTTTCCGCGTTCGCGTAGTCGATGCCCCAATCGGGCCAGCGCTTGAGTAACTCTTCGAGCGCCACCCTCGCCTCCATGCGGGCGAGCGCTGCGCCGAGGCAGAAGTGCAATCCCTGGCCGAAGCTCAAATGGCCTGCGGTCCGGTGGATGTCGAAATGATCGGGGTCTTCGAAGTGACGTTCGTCGCGGTTCGCTGAACCGTTGAGCAGCAACATCGCCGAACCTTCGGGAACCCGCTGCCCGTAGAACTCGGCGTCGCGCGCCACGTAGCGCGCCTGCACCGGCGAGGGTGCCTCGTAGCGCAGAACCTCTTCGACAGCACCGGGAATGAGCGTCGGGTCGGCGGCCAACTCGCGGCATTGATCGGGGTGATCGCTTAACAGTGCGCCGGCGAAGCCAATCAACCGTGTTGTCGTCTCATTACCCGCGCCGGCGATCATGACGCTGTATGCGAGCGCTTCGTCGCGCGTCAGCCGGCGACAGGTGCCGTCTGCTTCCTCGACCTCGGTGTGCAGCAGGTCGGTCATGAGGTCGTCCGAGGGGTTGTCGGCGCGCCAGTCGATGTAGTCGGCGAACAGCTGGAACATATTGGCGAAGGGATCTTCTTTGAAATCGCCGAATTCCTTGTCCGCGATACTGAGGAAATCATCGGCGCCGTCGCGGATCGTCTTCTGACTGCTCTCCGGAATGCCGAGCAGGTAGCCGATGACGCGCATCGGCATCTCCTTTGCGAGTGTGTCCATGAGATCAAAGCTGTGCTCGCCAGCCAGCGGATCCAGTGCCTCGACGCAGAACTCGCGTGCCAACGGCTCGATCGCGTGCATCCGACGAGGTGTGAACACCCGCGACAGCATGCGCCGATGGAGATCGTGGATCGGCGGATCCTCGAAGAGCAGGATGCCGGGCGGGACCTCGATGTTGTTGACCAAAAAGTCGAGGATCGTACCTTTGCCGGATCGAAACGTGTCCCAGTTGTGGAGCTCGCGCTGCACGTCGTCCCAGCGACTCAGCGCGTAGAAGCCGTACTTCTCGTTGTGGTACAGAGGCGCCGTGTCGCGCAACTGCTTCCAGTATGGGTATGGGTTCGAATCGATTTCGAAGTCGTAGGGGTCGTAATAGGCTTCGCTAGCTGTTACTTCAACCATTACTTTTCTCCTATTAGCGGTGTCGCTGCAGTCAAATGCGGGCGCGGCGGGTGACGATTTCGGGTCCCGCCAAGGGTTGCTCGATGATGCCGGGCTTCGCGGCGATCACACTGGGTATGGCGTTGACCGCCGCCATGGCGGTTGCAGTGACGCCCGGGTTGACGCTGTCGCCCTGCGGCTCGTCGAATTCGAAGTCCGCGCGAAAGCTCGGACGGCCGGTGATGCGAAACGACATTCCGCCGGTAAGCCGACCGGGATCGGCCCAGTGTTGCGGCCATGGGGTGCTCGACAGCGCCGCGAAATACTGGACGGCGATCATCGGAGAGTGATCCACCACCCCAGCAAGCTGCCATCGGTGCGCGCAGATCGTGTCGGCCGGGACGACCCCGATGGCAGTTTCGAGATCTGTCGTGGTCGCAATTGTCTCCCAGTCCACCTCGAGGCGGTCCAGCGTCACTCCAAGAATGTTGGCGATGTAGTGGACAACCGCCGACCAATCCGCCTCGACCTTGCCGTGGGCGATTCGGGCCGGAACGAATCCCTCGGGCTTACCGAACCCCATCGATTCGTGCAGGACATCCCAGATGGGGTATTGCTCGTCGAGCCGAGTCGCATACAGGTTCATCCGGTATGTATCGACTCGACCGGCGCCGGTGAGCAGTGCGGTCGGAATGTTCAGACTCACGAAGCCGGGTTCGCAGCCCGTAGCATAGAACGTCGAATTACCTTGTCTGGCAGCTTCTTCGATGACGTTGCGCCACGCTTGCGGGGCCGCAGGCGGATACACCAGCGGGATGGTCGCTATGGTCACGACGTCGATGCCTGACCGCAAGTAGCGAGCAATGTCGTCGACCGCCTGCTCCTCGCGGCGAACGGCGGTGGCGCAATAGCACACACAATCGGGTTGCAGCGCGAGGATCGAACCCAGATCGTCGGTGGCGGTGACGCCCACTCGGGGATGGCCACATAGATCGCCAGCGTCGGCACCGACCTTCTCGGGAGAAGAGACCGCCACCCCGACCAACTCGAGCGCGGGATCCTCGATGATCGCGCGCAGCGCCTCACGGCCGGTGAGCCCGGTGCCCGCATGCACCACGCGGCAGATCGATCGAGCCATGACTGTGAAACCTCAGCCGGCCACGAGAGCAGCTGTGCGGTCCCACAACTCGCGCGCTGCTTCGGGATCGTTGGTGATCTTGTGGTTCTTGCCGATACGCCGCTTCACGTAGTATTCGCCCGACGTCCAATCTCGGTCACCGACAGTGGTGGCCAACCAGACGAGCTGGTCGCAGGCCTGCTCGGGGGTCGTGCCGATGATCCGTCCGATGCCGGTGGCCTGAAAGATAGCGACGGCGCGTGAGCTGGACGACGGCGCGAAATTGCTCACCACCCAGCCCGGATGAAACGACGCACACGTCAGGCCCTCGGCGTTGTACCGCCGGTTCAGTTCGCGGATGAACATGATGATGGCAATCTTGGACAACGCGTATGCCTTTGGCCCGCCGACTCGTTGGGTCTGCAGCAGGTCCTCGGCGGTCACTTTCCGGATCAGTGGTTGGTACGCGCTCGACGTGCTGATGACTTTTGCCCGGGACTTGATCAGTCGATCCAGCAGAAAGGTGGTCAGCAGGAACGGCGCCAAATAGTTGACCTGCAGGACGTTCTCGTGGCCGTCGACGGTTGGAACACCCGTGTTGATCATGCCGCCGGCGTTGTTGGCGAGGACGTCGATGCGGGGAAATCGGTCACGCAGCTCGTCAGCGAGCCGACGGACCTGCGAGAGCTCGGAGAAGTCGGCGATGAAGTAGTCGGCGTCCATATCCGCCGCGAATGCCTTGGTTTTCGCCGGCGAGCGGCCGACCACGACGACGTTCTCGCCGGCGGCGGCCAGCTTCCGCGTGGCCGCGGCGCCGGCGCCGTCGCTCGCACCGGTGATAACGATCGTCCTGCCCGTCAAGCCCGTATCTTCCGTCCCGTTCTCGCAGTCGCTCGCGCACCTGGGCGGGCCGCGCTAGAACCCAACAACAATTCTTATATACGAGAATTTGTATTCACGTACCGGTCGGTGAATTCCCGCCATTCCGGAGCTTCAGCGAAGCTGTTGAGTCGCAGCCTGCAGGACTTCGGCACCGGCGCCCGTCCTCTCCTTTGTGGACAGCGCCCGGACCGAGACGTCGTGGCCTTCGGCGGCTTTGCGTAGAGCGCCCACAGTGGCCTGATCGCGCGTCAAGTGGGTGAACGGATCCCAGTGATACCAGCGCATCGCGTTTTCGTAGGTCATCTTGTTGGTTTCGTCGTCGGGCACGCTGTGTTCGGTCAGGACCTCATGCAGCTGCTCGGGAGCGTTGGGCCACATCGAGTCGGAATGCGGATAGTCCGCTTCCCAGCAGATGTTGTCGACGCCGATCGCGTTGCGTAGCTGCACGCCAACGTGATCGGAGATGAAGCAGGTCAGGAAGTGGTCGCGGAACACCTCCGAGGGCTTCTGCTTGCCGAAGTCCTGACCGGTCCACGTTGAGTGCATCTCGTAGGTGCGGTCGGCGCGCTCCAGGAAGTAGGGAATCCATCCGGTGCCACCCTCGGACAGGGCGATCTTGAGGTCCTTGTATTCCTTGACGGGCTTGGACCACAATAGATCTGCGGCCGCCTGCACGATATTCATCGGCTGCAGGGTGATCATCACGTCCATCGGCGCATCCGGCGCCGTGATCGCCAGCTTGCCAGAGGACCCGATGTGGACGTTCATCACCGTGTCGGTGTCGACTAGCGCCTCCCACATCGGCTTCCAGTAATCAAGATCATGGAAGGATGGGTAACCCATCGCGGCCGGGTTCTCGGTGAACGTGAGTGCGTGCACGCCGCGTGCGGCATTTCGACGGATCTCCTTGGCGCAGGCCTCGGCGTCCCAAATCACCGGCAGTGTCATCGGGATGAACCTTGCCGGGTAGGCCCCGCACCATTCCTCGACGTGCCAGTCGTTGTAGGCCTGCAGCAGCGCCAGCGAGAACTCCGGATCGTCGGTGGCGAACAGGCGCCCGGCGAAGCCCGGGAAGGACGGAAAGCAAATCGAGCCGAGGATTCCGCCGGCGTTCATGTCCTTGACGCGTTCGTCGACCTGCCAGCACCCGGGCCGGATCTCGTCGAGGCCCTGTGGCTCGAGCCCGTACTCCTCTTTCGGCCGGCCCGCCACGGCGTTGAGCGCGACGTTGGGAATGACTACGTCGCGGAACTGCCAGGAGTCGCTGCCGTCGGGGTTGTGCACCATCCGCGGTGCCTCGGCGAGGTACTTCTTCGGGAGGTGGTTCTTGAACATCTCGGGTGGCTCGACGATGTGATCGTCAACGCTGACCAGAATCATGTCGTCTTTGTTCACTTCGGCCCTTCCTGTTCGGCGCCACAAGTGTATGTGAGTATACCGGCATACAAAAGGCGGGTAGTCGCGGTAATGGTTGTTCTCGACCGCGTCGATCGGGAGACGATGAAGTCATGACGACGGAGTGCGGCGGAGGTCCCTCAACCACGTACTGGGCGCTCGTCGAGTCTGCGGCGCGATCGCGGCCCGATCGGGTCATCCTGTCCGACGATTACGGTCGGAACCTTACGGCTAGAGGGTTGCGCAAGTGTGCATTGCGCACTGCGGCGGCCCTCGCTCAAGCTGGCGTCCGCGAAGGAACTGTCGTCTCGTGGCAACTGCCTACGACATTGGAGACGATGGTTGTGATGGCTGCGCTAGCGCGTCTGGGCGCCGTGCAAAATCCCATCCTTCCGATCTGGCGGGAGAGCGAAATCTGCCATGCGATTGGGCAGATCGGAACCGACGTGCTCGTCGTACCGCGCACGTGGCGAGGTTTCGACCACGGCGATCTCGCGCAGGCGTTGGCCTGTGAGCGCCCCCTGATCCCGGTGATATTGGATATCGACGGCCCACCTGGGGGCCCCGGACTTCGGTTACCCGTGGGGGACTCGTTGCGGCTGCCCGAGGCACCGACGGACGCGCACAGCGTGGCGTGGATCTACTATTCCTCGGGTACTACCGCGGCGCCGAAAGGAATTCAGCACAGCGACGCATCTGTGATCGCCGGATGCTCCGGTGTTCTCGAGATGTCGGGAACTAGCAGCGTCGACGTGTATCCGGTCGCGTTTCCCGTCTCGCATATCGGTGGCGCCGCCATGCTCGCCGCCGCCCTGATGACCGGTATGCGGCTGGTTTTGTTCGATGTCTTTGACCCGGCCACAACGCCGCTTGCCATGGCTGCCCATCGCCCGACCCTGTTGGGTTCGGCGACACCGTTTTTCGTCGCCTATCTGGCGGCCCAGGATCGGTACGGTCCTGAGCCGCTGTTTCCCGCGCTGCGCGGCTGCACCGGCGGCGGGGCGCCGATCACCGCCGAACTGGGACGGCGCGTGCGACGAGTGCTGGGAGTGCCGGGGGTCGCGAACGCCTGGGGGCTCACGGAGTTTCCGGTTGCGACGTCGCCGCGTTTGGACGATGCCGAGGAGCTGCTGGATCATTCCGTGGGAAGACCGGTGCTCGGCGTTCGTATTCGAGTGGTGGGTGCCGATAATCATGAGGTGGCGGCGGGTATCGAAGGTGAACTAAGGCTGAAGGGCCCGCAGTGTTTCAAAGGCTACGTCGATGCCTCACTGGACGGCGACGCGTTCGACGCCGACGGTTGGTATCGCAGCGGCGATCATGGCTATATCGACGCCGACGGCAACGTGTTCGTCACCGGCCGGATCAAGGATGCGATCATCCGCAATGCGGAGAATATTTCGGCGTTAGAGGTCGAGCAGGCGGTGATCACGCATCCCGGCGTCGCGGACGTCGCGGTGATCGGCGTTCCCGATGAGCGGATGGGGGAGCGGGTGTGTGCGGTCATCGTAGCGGCGGGCGACGCGCGGGTCAGCGTCGCTGATCTCGCCGCGCATTGCGGCGCACAAAGTCTCAGCAGGTACAAGTGGCCCGAGCGGATAGAGCTTGTCGACGCGCTGCCGCGCAACCTCACCGGCAAGGTACTCAAAGCGGAACTTCGTCGCCGGTTTTCGTGATGGTGGTTGCCGTGAAGGAAGTTGCGCAGGGTCCGCTGGGAATTGGGCCGGGGAGCGCTGGTCGGCAGTGCGCGAGGCCTGGTGCCACCTACTCGAAGGTAGTTGGCGACATAGGCCTGGTATGTCAACCCGTCGGGCTCGAGCCCAGCAACTGACCGTCGCCACCACCGTTTCGAGAATTTACATTTCCGCACGAAGCCGACGCAAGCGCTCCGACCCGCAACGCAATGACGGCCACATCTACGAAGCGGAGATTAGGGCCTACGCTGCCCTGCAGTGATTGGCCGTGGCGCGGCGCCTAGTTAGCTTTTGACTGAATTGCCACGCCAAATATGCATCTTTCCGCATATAAGATTAATGATTCTCATTCGAGCGCTGCGATCGTATATTCGACCCGTGGCCGACCTCGTTGTGCGAAATGGCACCGTCGTCGATGGACTCGGCGGCGAGCCGTTCATCGGCGATGTGGCGATCGTCGACGGGATCATCGCTGCGGTGGGCACAGTGGACGATGAGGCTTCGCGTGAAATCGATGCCAGTGGGCTGCTGGTCACACCGGGATTCGTCGACCTGCATACCCATTACGACGGGCAGGCCATTTGGTCCGACCGGCTGGCACCATCGTCGGCACACGGCGTGACGACGGCAGTAATGGGTAACTGCGGTGTCGGATTCGCGCCTTGCCGCACTGAAGACCATGAAACGCTCGTCGACGTGATGGCTGGTGTCGAGGACATCCCCGGCGTCGTGATGGTCGACGGCCTCCCGTGGACATGGGAGACCTTTCCCGAGTTCCTCGATGCGCTCGACGCTCGACCCCGCGATATCGATGTTGCCGCATTGTTGCCGCATTCGCCGCTGCGGGTCTATGTGATGGGGCAGCGGGGCGTCGACCGCGAGCCCGCCACCGCAACGGATCTGGAGCTCATGCGCAAGCTTGCGGCCGAGGCAGTCAACGCAGGCGCGCTCGGCTTCGCATCCTCGCAGATGATGGTGCACAAGAGCGCGAGCGGCAGGCCGATACCGAGTTACGGTGCTGCGCGCACCGAATACGAGGCGATCGCCCGTGGCGTCAAAGACGCTGGCGGGGGGTTGATTCAGTTCGTACCGGACCTCGTTCACAGCGATTACGAGGCGGTGCTGGCGACAGTGTTCGGTGCGGCAACAGACGCGGGCCTGCCGGTAACGTTCACGCTCACGATCGCAAACGCGGGTGAGCCCCAATTTCTCGATGCCCTGGCCGTCCTCGAGAAGGCCAATGCTGCCGGCGGTGACATCACCGCGCAGATCTTTCCACGGCCTATCGGACTCGTACTTGGCCTGACGCTCTCGGGCAATCCATTCGTGCTCTACCCGAGCTACCGGGAGCTCGAACCCTTGCCCCTGGATGAGCGCGTCGCCGAGATGCGTAAACCGGAAGTGCGACAACGAATCCTAAGCGACACTCTAGCAAATGATGGGCATCCGCTGATGTTCGCCGCGCAGGCATTCGACTGGATGTTCCCGCTCGGCGACGCGCCGAACTACGAGCCGGACCTCGGTGAGAGCATCGGCGCCAGGGCCCGAGCCCGTGGGGTCAGCCCATTGGAGGAGGCCTACGACCGAGTGCTGGACGACGACGGCCGTGCCATGTTGCTCGTCACGATGGCCAATTTCCGGGACGGGTCGCTCGACACGGTGTGCGAACTGCTTCGCCGCGCGGATGTAGTACTAGGGCTCGGCGACGGCGGTGCGCACTACGGAATGATCTGCGACGCAAGCTATCCGACGTACGTAATGACCCATTGGGTGCGCGACCGCAACGGCGGTCGACTCACCGTCGCAGAGGCGGTTCGCGAGTTGACGTCGGTCCCAGCCCGTGTCGTGGGTCTGGCCGACCGCGGGCATATCGGAGTCGGTTACAAGGCCGACCTCAACGTGATCGACGGCGCCGCGCTGCGCCTGCGCAAACCCGTCGTCACGCACGACCTCCCCGCAGGTGGACGCAGACTCGACCAGACCGCTGACGGCTATGTCGCGACCGTGGTCTCCGGTGAGATCATCGCGGAGAACGGCGTCCCCACCAAAGTCCGGCCGGGCAAACTCGTACGCGGTCGCCGACTCTCACCCAGATGACATGTCTGAGCTCACGCGGTCGGCGACTGACCGCCGTCACGACGCCGGGGATAACCAAAGAACTTCTCGAAGTTCGCATCGTTGATGCGATCGTCGTCGATCCGGCGCGCGGCCTCGTGCAACACTGCCAGCCTCCGCTGCGCCCGCGCGACGCCGTCGGTATCGCCTGCCGCCCGCAAACCTGCTATGTGTTCTGCCGCGCGGGTGATCTCGGCTTGCAGTCGTCCGCCGGCCTCGGAGAAGGTGAGCAAGTCGTGATCGTTCTCGCCGAGCCCCTTGGTGACCCGATCGGGTGGCGTGGATGCACTACCATCGGAAATGATCGTTCTCCAATTCGGACGCGTTCGCTCTACTCGCTGTCTAGTCTGTCAAATGGACGTCGAATCGCAGCCCATCGCCAGGATTCTTAGCTTAGGAGCCGTCGGTGCCATTGCAAGATGACATGCAGATCGTTTCGGTGGACGATCACCTCGTCGAGCATCCTCGGGTGTGGCAGGACCGCTTGCCGACCAAGTTCAAGGAAGCCGGTCCGCACATCGTCGAGCAGTTCGGCAAGCACATGTGGCGCTATGAAGGGGAGCTCTATCCCAACATCGGGCTCAACGCGGTGGCGGGCAAGCCGCCCGAGGAGTGGGCGCTGGATCCCGTTCGCTACGAAGACATGCTGCCCGGGTGCTACGACCCCACGGCGCGCATCCCCGATATGGACATCGACGGAATTCAGGCGGCGGTGTGCTTCCCGTCTTTCCCGGGGTTCGCGGGCGGCATGTTCTACCGCGGTCAGGATCGAGAGCTGTCAGAGCTCTGCGTCAGGGCGTGGAATGACTTCTACATCGATGAGTGGTGTGCGACGGCTCCGGACCGTTTCATTCCCTTGGCGATGCTGCCGTTCTGGGACATCGACGCAGCGGTGGCCGAGGCGGAGCGCGTCGCGGCTAAGGGCGTCCGCACGGTCACATTCCCGGACAGCCCGGTGCCCTTAGGTTTGCCCTCTTTTCACTCTGACCATTGGGATCGGCTTTGGTCGGTGTGCTCGGAGACGGGAATGCCGGTGTCCCTGCACTTCGGCTCCGGCGGCTTCGTACCGGGTTTCTCGTTCGCGGCGCTGAAGCCGGACCCGCGCCAGATGCTCGATGAGCCTGACGGCGACGCGCTGCCGCTCGTGATGGACTCCCCGTTCGCGGTGGCATTCACGCTCTTCGCCTCGAATCTGGCGTGGACGACGGTCGATCTGCTCTTGTCGGGCAAGCTCCAGCAGTTCCCCAAACTCCAGATCGCGTTGTCGGAGGGCGGGATCGGCTGGGTGCCCTACATCCTGGAGCGCACCGACTTCGTCTGGGAGCGGCACCGCTACCACCAGCCGATCGACTTCGACACGCGGCCGTCGGATCTGTTTCGCCGCCAATTCTGGGGGTGCTTCATCGACGATGAACACGGTGTGGAGAACCGACACAAGATCGGGGTCGACCGCATCGCGCTGGAAATCGACTACCCGCACTCCGACTCCAACTGGCCGAACTCGCGCAAGCGTGCCGCCGAGCTGCTAGCGAATGTTCCCGACGATGAGTGCCGGCTCATCGTCGAGGACAACGCTCGCCGGATGCTGAACTTTCCGCGGCGCGCGACCGCATAACAGGCGTCGTCGACGGACAGGAGCCTTCTTGTCATCACCCATCAATTTCGAAGGTTCGCCGGCGAACGGCGCCGATCCGATCGCGCTGCTGTTCAAAAAATTCACTCGGCTCGTCGAAACGGACCCGCAGGTCCGCGACGCGCTCCCGATCGATGAGATCGCCGCGCTCGCTGGCGACAGCGACGTTCCGATCGGGCAGATCCTGGAAACCGTCATGGACCGCTACGCCGACCGGCCGGCGATCGGCATGCGTCGCCACGAGACCTGGACCGACCCCGCGACGGGCGAGACGGTGCGCCGGCTATTGCCCGAATTTCAGACGATGACCTACCGCGAGTTGTGGGATGCGGCGTCGGCAATCGCATCGGAGTGGGTCGCCGCCCCCGACGTGCCGTTCCCAGCGACGGCTTCCGGGCGCTCAAGGCCGCAGGCGTCGAGTTACCGCCGCTGTCCAAAGAATTGATCGACAAGTACGTCGCCGACCTCAGCCGAGTCGGTTTGTTGAGCTGATGGGGACGTTGGGCCAATCGAAGGTAAGGGTGGTGTGATCGTGACCGATCAGATCTCGTTCGTAAACCGCGTGGCGGTGGTGACCGGCGGGGGTCGAGGCCTCGGCCGAGCCTATGCGAAGGAATTGGCGACAAGGGGTGCTGCGGTGGTCGTCCACGACTACGGGACCGACACCGAGGGAATGGGATCTGATCCCGAGCCCGCGAATGCGGTCGCCGACGAGATCGTCGCGGCCGGTGGGCGAGCGCTGCCCTGCACCACCGACGCGAGCACCGAGGCCGGCGGGCGAGCGGCCGTCGACATGGCGGTCGAGGAATTCGGCCGGCTCGACGCCGTCGTCGCCAATGCCGGCATCGTCCACGGCGATCGGTTCGACGAGTGGACGACTGACCGATTCGAAGCGCAACTGCGCCACCATGTGCTCGCGGCATTTCACGTCGTCACGCCGGCGTTCGCAGTGATGAAGGCCGCCGGTTACGGGCGGCTGGTGTTTGTCTCCTCGGCCGCGGGAGTTTTCGGTCAGCCGCTGGTATCCGGCTATGCGACGTCGAAGACCGCGATGATTGGGCTGATGAACGTCGCGGCGATCGATGGCGCCGAGTTCGGCATCAAAGCGAACGCGATCCTGCCGATGGCGGACACCCGGATGGCCGCCGCACTCATGGGCGAGGCGGGTCAGACCCCGGAGGCGCGGGAGTTCCTGGAGCGGTTACGCGTGGACCAGGTTGCCCCTGTCGTCGCATACCTGGCCAGCGAACAATGCACGGCGACGCACACGATCCTGAGCGCGTTCCGCGGTCGCGTCGCCGCGGTGACAATCGGTGTGACCAAAGGTTGGTACAGTCCCACCGGCAACCTCACCGCCGAAGACGTGGCGGCCCACCTCCGCGAGATCAACGACGCCGAAGGAATGTTGGTGCCGGGCAGCATCTTCGACGAGATGGAAGATGTCGACGCCCAGTTGTCGACGGCGGGCACGCAGTGGGCGCGCTCCGTCGATCTGACCGTGTGATCCAGGGACGCGTCATTGGCCGTCTTGAGCTCATCCTCGCCGAGTTTGAGACCAATCAAATTCCTTACCGAGAACGCTATATGGTCAACAGCAGAAACGGATGTTCTCTCAGCGATTTAGATACGGGGTACCGAAGGTGACTATCGCAGGCGCAATCAGCCGTGGACGCGAACTTTCGCTGATCGAGGTGGAGGAGTCTCCGTTGCGAGACGACGAGGTGCGCGTCGACGTTGCCTTCTGCGGACTCTGCGGCTCCGACCTGCATATGTTCTTCGGGACTCCGGAGCCACTGACCGGACATATCTTGGGGCACGAATTCTCCGGGGTGGTCCGCGAAGTGGGATCCGATGTGACGGAATGGAGCTCGGGCGACCGAGTGGTCATCAGACCGATCAAGTCGTGCGGTGCCTGCCGCGCGTGCCGAGGTGATCGCGATGCCGTCTGCGTTGCCGGCCTGATGGGTGGCCCTGGAGTGGGTTGTGCCGGCGGTCTCGCCGAATCGGTGTCGATCCCGGCGCAGATGCTCCACCGCGTTCCGGACCATCTGAGCCTGCAGCACGCCGCGCTCACCGAACCCCTCGCCGTAGCGGTGCGGGGTTTCCGGCATGCTCGACTGTCCGGCAACGATGCCGTCGTGATCACCGGTGCGGGTCCCATCGGCGCTATGACCCTCGATGTCCTGAAGGCATTCGGTCACGACCGGATACTGGTCGTCGAACCCAATCCAGACCGCCGAGCCTGGGCGGGCCGCGCAGGGGTGCCCACGGCCGAACCGGGCGAGCTGGCCGCCGCGGCCGCGAAACACTTCCCTGAGGGTGTTGCCGCCGTTCTCGACTGCACCGGCAGTGCGGCCTGCCTACAGCAGGCGGTCGATGTCGCCGGATACGGTGCGCGAATCGTCATCCTCGGGATCGCTACAACTCCGGCCGAGGTGCAGTTGCTGTCGGTGGCGCTCAAAGAGGTGTCGATCATCGGCTCCACCGGCTACAGCACACGTGACTTCGCCGATGCGCTTGACCTGCTGGCGTCGGGAAGCGTTGAAGCCGCCGCGCTCATCACGTCAGTCGTCGGACTCGATGAGATCGACACGAAGCTGCGCGAGCTACACTCCGGGGCGACTTCTGACATCAAGGTGCTTGTCCACCACGACGGAGTGCCGAGTTCCTAAAGCCTGAGCGCTCGTGTACCACGCGGTTCGGTGCCAGGATGGACCCGGACGATCTCGTCAATGCGGTGTCGTGGTCGCGCCGACGTCGAACAGTCTCAGCACTTACTGATCCTGGTTTCCCAGGCTCATCGACGGCTGGCTATATGCCAGCAATTGCTGGGATCTTGTCCGAGACGAATTAGCTTGCACAGCATAGGATTTGAAGTTCCTCGGAGTGGGTTTCTCGGGCCAGCGAAGCAGCCGCACCCAGGCCACCTTCGCAGTCGCTTATGGCCCGGGGAATGACCCAGTCGTCCAAGGGCACACCCTTCTACCTGACATTGGCGGCGCTGACCGACGCGATGGGTGTGAAACTCGACGACGTGGCCTACCGGCGGGAGGACGAGCACCGTGTTGATGCCCGGCGAGGCGGTGCAGAGGGGCGTCACTGCGTGCGGCGTACATTGCCGTTCCGATGCAGCACCGGTCGTTCTCATCGTCGTCGTGAACACCGAGTTCGCCGATGTGGCAGAACGCCTATCGGGGACTTCGACGATTGTCGCGAAGTGAAGTATTTCCGCCTATGCGCAGCGAATGACCGAACACCGTTCGCAGGGGCGAGATCTGCTCGCCTGCATGGATCTCGCCCCGTATTGTCAGTGATACGGTAAGGCCATCGGTATGTTTCGCGCCATCGAAGTTCGGAGGACATCTTGATGCAGCCGGGGAGTACGGCGTACTTCGCCCGCGACGGCGTCCACTTCGTCCCCCGGTCTATCTCCAGGGGAGGCTGGGGCCCGTCGGTCAGCGGACACGCGGTCGGCGGATTGTTGGGCTGGGCTGTCGAGCGCATGGTCGACGATCGCGATATGCAACCGGCGAGGCTGACCGTAGACCTCTCAAAGCCCACCGCATTGGAACCAATCGAGATCCAAACGCAAGTGCTGCGTAAAGGCCGACGGCTTCGCCTTGTGGAAGCGACGCTCACGCAGGACGGGACGGCGACCGCCCGCGCGAGCGCGCTATTTCTGCGGCGTTGCGAGCAACCTCCTGGTGAGGTGTGGTCGGAGCAGGTGGCGATGCCACCCCTGCCGCCGGACGAGGACGTAGCCGACGCAGCGCTGTTCATTCGCACCTATGGATGGGGTGCGCCGATGCAAAAGCCGGAACCAGGATGGGTCGGCGACACGGGAAAGAAGTACACCTGGTTGCTCCTCGACCAACCGGTGGTCGAGGACGAGCCGCTCACAGCCTTCGCGCGTGCGGCCATGGCGGGCGATATCACTGCGTCGCTGGCCAACTGGGGGACGCAAGGCCTGCAATTCATCAACGCCGATTACACCGTCACACTCAGCCGACTGCCTTCGGGGTCGGTGCTCGGGCTTGCGTCGCACGCCCATCACAGTTGCGACGGGGTAGCGACCGGTTCCGCGACGCTCCTCGACCAGCAGGGGGCCGTCGGAACCTGCGTCTCGGTCGCCCTGGCCCACAACGGGTTTCGACCTCCCCAAGACTAGGGCGTCTGCACCTCATCGAGCCGCATCGGCGAGAGTCTGCACCCAATCGAAACTTTCGCCGAATAGAAGTCGTCCGCTTGGCCGCTCCCGTCCGCCGCCCCCGAAACACCAGCCACATCGCACATCAGCCGGCGCGAGAAACCACCTCTGCCCTCTGTGTGAGAACTTTCTTTACTGCTATCAAGACTTGCGGCCGGGGTTACGACGGTTGGGGGTCGCCGGCGCTCTTGCCGGGCAGGGTGATCCAGTCCAACGCCCACTGGTTGAGATCTAGCAGCACACCGCCGAGCGCGGTACCTTTTGCGGTGAGCCGGTATTCGACCTGCACCGGCGTACTGGGGTGGACGACACGTTCGACGAGCCCGCCCGCTTCGAGGTCCTTCAGGCGTTGCGAGAGCATCCGGTCGGTGACGCCGGGAATGGTCCTGGCCAGGTCACGGAAGCGCATGCTGCCGGTGATCAGGGCGCGCAACACCGCGCCAGCCCAACGGCGGCCCAGTAGGTCCATGGCCGCGGCGTAGTAGGGACAGTACGGATCGATCCCCGCCGAGGCGGGTGTTCCGGGACTAGCGGTATCGGTCATGCTCACCTGCCTTGATCCTGTCGCGCCTGGTCCGCCGCCTCCGACTAAATCGAACGGTCGACCAGCCGCGTCCTACGCGGAGATCCCTATACTACCCATAGACTACTATGTATTATATAGTAACTATCGTTACGTTCGTTCGGTTCTCGGTGTCAGCACCGGCCGATGCCGGCTTGAAAGGATTCTCAATGCCCAAATCCCCCCTGTACCTGGTTCCGTCTCGCAAAGCGCTGACGACCGGGCGCTTCATCGTCGCGGCCACCCACTTGTTCGCCCCGCGGCTGACCACACGGTTGTTCCGGCTCACGGCTGACGGCACCCCCGCGATCGCCTATGCGCGGATGTTCGCAATCCGCAACGCGGCTCTCGGGCTGGGGCTGCTACGGCTGGACAATTTCACCCGACCCCAGCAGTTTCTTGCGCTGAACATCGTCATGGACTCGGTCGATGCCGCCGCCTTTCTGGCCGCGGGCCTGCGGCGCGAGATCAGCCGCACCTCGACTGCGCTGACCACCGCCGTGGCTCTTTCTGCAGTGGTAGCCGGCACGGCGGCCCTTATCGAGCACAAGCAAGCGGCCGCCCAAGATCCGGCGCAAACAGCGGCGGCGCCATCGAACAGCGACCGGAAGTGACCGCACCGGCGTGGCGCAGCGATATTGAGTTTGCCGTCGGCGTATCGCGTGCGCTAGCGAGTGCAACACCAACATGATCCACCACAGCGTTGATCAAGACGATGTGGTCACTCAACTTTTCGGCACGCTCCCGAAGCCGCTGGTCACACGCATCACCCCGACCTCTGCGGCCATTGCCATCGCCAATGGTCTCCAGGAGCGCTCCCCCCGTGTCATTCATCCGGCACGGTGGCGACCTCTCTCGGGGTTGCGTGGTCTCATCGGGCCGGCCCTGGACGCTCACTTCGCGAGCAACCGCCGCACCCTCGACATCCTTGCGCGGCTTGACGTCCGCGCCCACTCTCGCGCCGACAGTAACGGAACCTGACATGACCGAGCACACCGTCACCCACCATGATCTCAGTTTCCGCTCCGGTGACTCCACCTGCGCCGGATGGATCCACCTACCAGATGGCGTCGACCGGCCTCCTGTCGTTGTGCTTGGGCATGGCCTAGGCGCGACTCGTGAGATGCGCCTGGATGCGTACGCCGAGAGGTTTGCCCGCGCCGGAATCGCTGCGCTTAGCTTCGCCTACCGCCATTTCGGGGATAGTGGCGGACAGCCGCGGCAGCTGCTGTCGATCCGGCGCCAGCTCGCCGACTGGGACGCCGCCCTTGACTACGTTCGCAGTCGGTCGGACGTCGACCCCGGCCGGGTCGCGGTGTGGGGCAGCTCCTTCGGTGGTGGGCACGCAATCACCGTCGCTTCCCGCCACCCCGAATTGCGCGCTGCTGTCGCGCAATGCCCCTTCACTGATGGACTGGCATCAGCCCGCGCCCTTGGCCTCAGTGGTACCGCGAAGATCCTCCCGTCGGTGCTGCGTGACCTCATCGCGGCCGCCAGGGGACGCGCACCGGTAACGATCGCGCTGGCAGCAGCGCCTGGAGAACTGGCCCTGATGAATGCACCCGATGCATTAGCCGGTTCGCTGGCGCTCGTCCCTCCCGGAACCACGTTCGTCAATCGGGTAGCTGCTCGGGTGGCGCCCACCCTCACGACCTACCGGCCTGGCCGGTCGGTGAAACGCGTCCGCCCGCCGATCCTGTTCTGCGTTGCCAATGAAGACTCGGTGACGCCGGCAGCAGAAACCCTGGCCTACGCCCGAACTGCCCCGCGCGGTGAGATAAAACGCTACGACGCCGGCCATTTCGACATCTACCTGGGTGAACCGTTCGAGGCCGTCGTTGCCGACCAAGTCGACTTCCTGACCCGCCACCTCCAGACCAGCCCGTCGTTCCCAGTGACCTACTGCGATTTCGCGCAGCCAAGCCATCTGGGGCAATCATCGCGGCCCTCAGGCGACGGGTTCGAGTTGGCCGAACTTCGTAGGCAGTGGGCAAATAGCCGTACCCGTTCGTCTGCGAACTCAAGCGCCGCCCATGATGCGCCCGAAGCCGCAGCGGCGCAATCAATTGTGGCGGCAATCTTGCGGCGAAATAGCGGACGATGAAGTGCTCAGCTGAGTTTGGCGGGCATGCTGTCCCATCCGCGCACGGTTGCAGTGCGGGAGCGGCGGGCGTTGTCGAGGTCGATGTGCCAGTCGGGGAAGCGTTTGAGGACTTCTTCAAGGGCGATGCGGCCTTCGAGTCGGGCTAGGGGTGCGCCGACGCAGAAGTGGGCGCCGCGGCCGAAGGTGAGGTGGCCGCCGGGTTTGCGGTGTATGTCGAAGCGGTCGGGGTTGTCGAAGTGGCGTTCGTCGCGGTTGGCGGAGGCCAGCATCATGAGCAGCGCGCTTCCCGCGGGGATGAGCTGTTCTTGGTAGTGGACGTCGTCGGTGGTGACGTAGCGGGCGACGTGTGGTCCGGGTGGTTCGTAGCGCAGGAGTTCTTCGATGGCGCAGGGTATGAGTGTGGGGTCGGCGGCGAGTTCTTTGCGCTGGTCGGGGTGTTCGGCTAGGACTTTGCCCATCCAGCCGAACAGTCGGCCTGTCGTTTCGACGCCGGCACCGGCAACGACGGCGAGAAAGACGATGAGTTCTTGTTTGGTGAGCTTGCGGGTGGGTTCCTGTTTCATCGTCGAACTCGACGGTGAGCAGTTCGGTGATGAGGTCATCGGAGGGGTTCTTCTCGCGCCATTCGACGTAGTCGCCGAACATCTCCCCGGTGAAGTAGTGATCTTTTTTGATGACCATTGGCTTGCCGGGTTCGTTGCGCAGCACTTGGTTGGCGTGCGCGCGGACCGCGGGTTGTTCGGCATCGGGGATGCCGGCGAGCATGCCGATTGTGCGCATGGGCAGTTCGGCGCCGAGGTCTTCGACGAAGTCGAAGTGATCGCCGCCCACCAGCGGGTCGAGGCACGCGACGCAGAACGCGCGGATCTTGTCTTCGATGGCGCGCATCTTCTTCGGTGTAAAGGCCCGCGAGACGATTGCGCGGTGGATGGTGTGCAGTGGCGGGTCTTCGTTGATGAAGATTCCCGGCGGCATGACGGGGTCTGTCATGACGACTTCGAGGATGTCGCCTTTAGCGGAGCTGAGCTTGGTCGTGTCTTTGAGGGCGGCGTCGACGTCGGCGTATCGGCTGATGCCCCAGAAGTTGTGGCGCTCGTTGTAATAGACCGGGGCTTCGTCGCGAAGCCGGCGATAGGTCGGGTAGGGATCGCGATCGATGCCGACATCCCACGGGTCGTAATACAAGTCGTCGCTCATGTAGCCCTCCTCATCGCTGACTGTACGACCATATAGCATCTGCTGTACGATCGCACAGTCGCTGTCGACGGAAGGCTGGTTGGGTGAACGATCGCTTCTCTTTGGACGGCCGCGTTGCCGTGATCACCGGTGGTGGCACCGGGATTGGGCGGGGTTCGGCTCTGGTGCTGGCCGAGCACGGTGCTGATGTCGTGCTTGCCGGGAGGCGCCCGGATCCCCTGGAATCCACAGCCAAGGAAGTGCAGGCGTTGGGGCGGCGGGCGCTGGCGGTGTCGACCGATGTGACGACCGCTGATGCCTGTCAAGGGCTCGTGGAGGCGACCCTGCAGGAGTTCGGCCGGCTCGACATCCTGGTGAACTGTGCCGGGGGAGCGGAGACGAAGTCCATTCTGAAGTGGCCAGATGACGACTTCGAAAAAACGTGGGCGCTGAACTTCGGTGCGGTATGGCATCTTTCGCGAGCCGCGGCGAAGCCGATGCTCGCGCAGGGCAACGGTGCAATCGTCAACATTTCCTCAGGCGCGAGCCTGCTGGCGATGCCGCAGGCCGCGCCCTACGGTGCGGCCAAAGCAGCGGTCAACAATCTGACAGGATCGATGGCTGCGGCATGGGGCCGCAAAGGAATTCGGGTCAACGCGATCGCGGTCGGGGCGGTCCGGGCGGCGACGCTGACGGATGACGCCGCCCGCTACGGTCTGGATCCTGAGGCGATCGCGATGACCAACGGTCTGGGACGCCTCGGTGAGCCTGATGAGATCGGTTACGGAGTGTTGTTCTTCGCCTCCGACGCGTCCAGTTTCTGCTCGGGTCAGACGTTGTACATGCACGGCGCCCCCGGTCCGGCCGGCGTGTGACGTCCGCCGATGCCGCTAGGAGACTTGGTCGACCACATCCCTGGCGTGCAGATCATGAACGCGCTCCTGCCGGAAACCTATGACGAGTTCTTCGACCATGTGGTGCCGGTGCTGCAGGCAAGGGCACCATGCAACGCGCATATCGTCCAGGAAGATTGCGCGAGAAGCTGTTCGGGAGTCGTGTCAGGCGACGACTTCCTCCCCGGCCAACGCGCTTCGGTGCGAGGGGTGCACCGATGTGTGGTTCAAAAGACAAGACGCGGTGCAGCATGCGGTGCCGTCCCAGATGGCGAGGCCGCCTTCGCGCCATCAACTCCGGCGGCGTGAGCGTGTCGGGCCACGCTTGCGGCGCACCGAACGGGTTTCGATGGAGTCGAGGTATTTCTCGACGGCCTTGATCACTTCGTTGTGTGACCCATCGACCCCGATGCCTTCTTCGAGGTTCAAGAACTTCGGGATACCGGTGACCAGAAGGGCGAGCGCACCTAACGACAGACCCCCGGGTAGCTGCGCACCTTTGCCGAATTTGCGTGCCAGCGCGGCGATCTCGACGGCGCGGACCTGGTTGGTGACCTCAGCGATGGCTGACTGTATCGTTTTGCGGTGGTTACCGAGCGCCATGAATTCAGTCATCAGCGCACCGGTGGCCTCATCCCAGCTGAAGTCCCACAACGCGTGCAAGGGATCTTCACTTCGGTCCTGTAGCGCTTTGGCCAGCACCGCTGAGTTGCGTTCGGCGTAGCGCTGGATCGCGGCCAGGAAGATGTCATCCAGCGTCGGGAAGTAGTACTGCACCAGACTCGGGGTGACCTCGGCCTTGGTCGCGACCGCCCGATAGGTCACGCTGGCGTAGCCCTCATCGAGCATCAGCTTCTCGACGCAGTCCAGCAGCACATCGCGGGTCTTCGATGTCTCCGCGCCGACGCGACGGGGTGTTGCAGCCACAGCCACCTCACTGGTTCGAGTTGACCCCATTCTCACATTCGCCATCTGCTGTACATTCGTATAGTGTCGCATGGGAGTGGAGCCGCCGGGGTTAGCTAACATGCGGCGCCGTGATTTATCAGGAGACCGTATGTCAGCCGGCACCGATCTGGATGCGCTGCGGCGCGATGTTCAGTATCTTCTTGATCGCAGCGCGATTTTGGACTGCGTGGCACGTCATGCCCGAGGCTGTGACCGCCACGATCTCGACCTGATCAGCGCGGCCTACCACGATGACGGCCTCGATGAGCACGGTGCAGCCGTCAACTCCGGGCCCGAGTACGGGTTGTGGGCCAACAAAACTCATGCCGAGACCTCGATCGTGCACACTCACAACATCACCACGCATTCGTGTGAGATCGGCGGTGACACCGCGCACGCCGAAAGCTATGTGATCGTGGTGCTCGTCGGGTCTGACGGGGCCAGCGCGCAGTTCATTACCGGGCGGTATCTGGATCGGTTAGAGCGCCGCGACGGGCAATGGCGGATCGCGTTGCGCCGTTCCACGGTCGAGGGCATGTTCCTCGCTGACGCCCGTGTGCTGCAGTCCAAGTTCTTCAAGGCCCAGGGCTACCTGGTGGGCACCCGGGACCGCAGCGACCTGTCCTACGAGCGTCCTTTGACGATGCAGGCGCCCGACCCGGCCCGCTGGTAGCCCAGTGTGCCGCCTGCACGTCAAAGTCGTCGTGGGCGACCACCACCATCTGGCTGCTCGGCAGTGACCCGGAGCCCCAAGTGTGCTATACAAGCGTACAGGCAATGTTGTACGAGTGTATGAGGGGTGTCGGGTGGCAGCGGTGGATCGAGTCGCGGTAGTCACCGGTGGGGGTTCGGGGATCGGGCTGGCTATCGCCACCCACTTGGCGCAGGCCGGGCGCAGCGTCGCCATCATCGACATCGACGGTGAAGCCGCCGCGAAAGCCGCGGCCCAGTTACAGGCTGACGGCGCCTTCGGCATTGCGGTGCAAGCCGATGTCTCTGATCCCGTCTCGGTGGTTTGTGGGTTTCGCGCGGTGCGCGAGTCATTGGGGCCGGTGGAAATTTTGGTGACCAGCGCGGCGATCGCGGGGTTCACGGCATTCCGCAAGATCACTTTCGACGAGTGGAACCGCTACCTCGCGATCAACTTGACCGGCACCTTTCTGTGTCTGCAGGAGGCGTTGGCGGACATGGCGGCAGCGAAATGGGGACGGATCGTGACGATCTCGTCGGCGGCCGGCCAGCGGGGCGCTGTCGGGCAGGGCCATTACGCGGCCACCAAGGGGGGTGTCATCGCGTTGACCAAAACGGTGGCCCAGGAATACGCGCCACTGGGCATCGCCATCAACACTGTGCCGCCCTTCGTCATCGACTCCCCGATGTTGCGCTCCCAGCAGGAGGCCAAAAAGCTTCCGCCGGCAGAGGTGTTGACCCGGGCCATTCCTGCCGGGCGACTCGGCACCGGTGCGGACGTCGCCGCGTTGGTGACGTTCCTGTGCTCAGATGAGTCGAGTTATGTCACCGGCCAGGTCATCGGTGTCAACGGCGGCGCAGTCCTCTAGGTCACTCGTTTCGGATCGCGACGAGAGTCGAGGTCCTCCCGCGCTTGTGCATGAAAGGAGAGACATCGAGTCCACACGACCCTGGTCCATGACCACCAGCTGTCGGCACGCGACGTCGATGGCGGCCAGCGATGAACAACCCAGCGCCGCAGGCTAATTCTTAACTGAACTACCACGTCGGCCGCCATGCCGATGCAACCAACACTGTCCAGGACGATCCCGGCCCCACGATGCTGGGTCGGACAGCTACCGGCCACAACAGCTCGGACGTAGTGTTCAGCACCGCATCGCGTATCTGACGCCCACCCAAATCCATGATCAGCGCTGCTATCAGCCATGGACCAGCTAATCAGCACCGTCATTAATGCCACACACAGGAGATGCACCTATGCCCGATCGAGACCGTATCGCTGTCGTCACCGGCGCCAGTCGAGGCGCCGGTGCGGGGATTGCCCGCGCCCTGGGTAGCCACGGCTACACGGTTTACGTCACCGGCCGTACCCAAAACGGCAGTGGCTCAGCATCTTCGGGCACGATCGACGCAACCGCCGCACAGGTCACCGCCCTCGGCGGGGTGGGTATCGCCGTTCGCGTTGACCACGCCGACGACGACCAAGTCAACGGCCTGTTTGACCGCGTCGCACGCGAGCACGGCAAGCTCGACATCCTGGTCAACAACGCCGCGACCGTCCGCGACCAGATGATGAGCCGCACACGATTCTGGGAAGAACCCCTGACCGTGATCGACACCCTCGTCGTCGGCGTGCGCAGCAGCTACGTCGCCACGGTCTACGCTGCACCCCTGATGCTGCCGCAACGCAAAGGCCTCGTTGTGTTCACCTCATCCCCGGGGGCGATGCACTACATCTTCGGCCCCGCCTACGGGGTACCCAAAGCGGCCGTCGACAAAATGGCCGCCGACATGGCCGTCGACTTCGGCGATACCGGCATCGCCACCGCCTCGATCTGGATGGGCTCGCTGCTCACCCAGCGGGTCCGCGACATCATCGCCCGCAACCCCACCAAATTCGGTCACGTCCTTGACGAGGCCGAAACCCCTGAATTCACTGGCCATATCATCGCCCGTCTCTACGACGACCCCAACCTCGCCGACCTGAGCGGGAACACCCTCATCGGCGCCGAACTCGCTCGCACCTACGGCATCAAAGACGAAAACGAGCGCCAACCGCCGTCCTGCCGAGAACTGCACGGCCTGCACCCTTACCCTCAGTTTCCCCACATTATGAGATAGCCATCTCGGGTGGCTGCTCGACTTGCCGGAAACTGACTGCCTGAACGATGTTTTCAGACAACTGATTTCGTAGCTTGCGCCGGGTACCGGTTCACGGTGCACCGCTTGGCGCGGGCAAAGCAATATTGCTCCGGCAGGTCTTCCTCAGGGGCAGTTCACTACCACTTAGGCCACGCCTATGGGGTCCCCAAAGCCGGCACGGACAACTAGGACCAAATCGGCGGTAGCCGAGCACTTTCAGCGCCTGTTCGTGCAGTCACGCTGGGCCTTCCGGCTCGATGCTGAAGGTTTCGACGTAGTCGGCGAACACTCGTGCGAGCATGTCGACGGATAGGCCGTGAGTACCTCGGTGTCGGCCTCGCGCAAGGCGTAGACACCGCCGAAGTGATCGGCGTGACCCTGGGTGACGACAATAGCGCGGGTAGGGCCAGGTACGTCGGCGAAAGCCTCGCGGTGCAACGCGCCTTCGAAGACCATTCCGCTATTGACGATGACCCGGCCGTCGCCGGTGCCGATTGCGTACGAGTTCGACACCCCGGCCGACATCCACACGTCGTCGCAGAGCGCGAGCGCCGGTTCCCCGGTCGCGACTGCGAGATCCTCGGCTCCTCGCCGTTTCCGAAAAATCCCGGTCATGAGTTCCCTCCGCTCGCTACTCTGGTACTCTCCGGCAAAGACCATACGAATGTACAGCAGAACGGGATGCCGTTTCAGACATGCTCTCTCGGCACGGCGATCACCAACACAGATGAGAGGCAGTGACTTTGCAGGGATTGGCTGGCCGGGTCGCGATTGTGGCCGGTGGTGCGACCGGTATCGGCGCGGCCACGGCCGTTCGGCTCGGCGCCGAGGGTTGCCGCGTCGTCGTCGGTGACATCGCCATCGACCCAGCACGACACACATCGAAAAGAATCCGTGACGCGGGCGGATATGCGCATGCCGTAGCCTTCGACCTGGCTGAACCCGAATCCGTTGCGGCGCTTGTGAAGTCTGCCGAGGATACGTTCGGCGGCGTGGACTTTTTATTCACTGTCGGAGCGGATATGGGTGCGCTGCGGTCCGACACCGATGTCGTCGGCATCGACTTGGATGTCTGGGATCGCGTGATGACAGTCAACCTTCGCGGCTACGTCGCCGCGATGAAATACGTAATCCCTAAGCTTCTGGGCCGCGGCGGCGGTGCCATCGTCAACATGTCGTCGGCCGCAGCGTTTCAGGGTGAACCTACGCGACCTGCTTACGCCACCGCCAAGGCTGGAATCGGGGCACTGACACGACACGTCGCCTCGCGGTGGGGCAAGGACGGTATCCGCTGCAACGCGGTCGCTCCAGGATTCACCGCCACCGAGGCGATCCGCGCCGCCCCGCAGTGGGCCGAACTCGAGGCCGGTGCGCTGAGTCGCATTCGAGGTCCACGAGTGGGGGACACCGCCGATGTCGCAGCGCTAGTCGCCTTCCTGTTGTCCGACGAAGGTGCGTGGATCAATGGGCAAGTAATCAACATCGACGGCGGGACCATCCTCCGCTGACGAACCCGCTCGGCATCCCAGTTGAGTGGGACCAAGCTCATATAGCCGCGTCGTGTCATGAAAGCGCGTCGACCACGACGGTACTAGTGATGAGATGCGCAAGCAGGATGGCGACAGAGCGGACTACTTGCTAAATATGTTGTCGCACAACCTGTATGGGTGACCGCGTCGTTCTCGCCCCGCTATGCGCAATACTCGGCAAGACAGCGTATTCACGACGCCTGGTCCTAGATGTCGGTGAATCAACGTCATCGTCGTGTTGACGAGCTGACACGTTGCTTCGAGCGTCACCGTGACGAATGGCTAGGCGTGAGGTGCGGTCGCCCGCTTCTAACCGAGGGCGACGCGAACACGGCGGAGTTGCACGCCTGAAAAATGGACACGAACGTGAGACAAACCGACGTGGACAGAATGTGAGACAAGGCGCGTCGCCGCAGCTCAGACCATCGCGAGTGGACACGGAGTCTGAGAAACTACACCAACCGCTGGTCAAAAGCGCTAACGACGCAGACGACGATGCCGCAGTTCACCACATCCAAGTCAAGGCCACCTAGGGATGTCGCGTTGCGTCTGCCCCACCCGTCAGGGCGAATCGCACCGTGAAGACCGGGGATGCGCGGGCTGACATGGTTACCGCCGATGAAGCCTATGAGGGCTCGTCGTTGGCAGGGGAGTCGTGGTCCGAGGCGAGGTGGTGCAGGATTCGTTGGTTGAGGGCGGTGAGCGTGTCGAGTTCAGCCGGGGTGAACAGGTCGACGAAGTTCCGGCGGACGTCCTGCACGTGCCCAGGCGCGGCGTTCTCGATGGCGGCGCGGCCGGCCGGCAGCAGACAGACCATGGTGCTGCGGGCGTCGCCGGGATTTGGTTCACGGCTGATCAACCCGTCGGTCTGCATGCCGCACCTGGGCGGTCGAGTCTGCTGTTGGCTGGCGGGCGCGTCTCGGCGTTCGGACTGTCGATGAGCACTGATATGGCGCGCTCTACTATGCGGGCCTTCGAAGGCCGCTGCTTTGTTGGCGGAGCCAAATTTCGCTAGTACTCGCGGTCTCGGAAGGTGTTGATGCCATCAACACCTTCCGCGTATCCGCAGGTCTTTTCGCGTTGTTTGGCGTTGTTTCGCGTCGTTGATTCCACTGTTATCCCAGGTCAAGTCGATTTTTGCGCCTGGTTCGATTCCCGGCAGCTCCACCAGAGAAAGCTGGCCAAGGGCCAAAAGCCTTGGCCAGCTTTCTGTTTCATCAACGTCTCATCAAAACGTCGTCGCCTAAGCTCGCCTTTTGGTGTCGCTTCGGGCTGGCACGCGCAGGGACGGCAGCAGCTACGTGCAGGTACTGTACCGGCTCGATGGCAAGCAGTCTTCGACCTCGTTCGAAGACCTGGCTTCGGCCAAGAAGTTCCAGAAGTTGGTCGACAAGTTCGGGCCTGCAAAGGCACTGGAGACGCTGGGCGCCGATCCGGAGTTCTCGGCCACCACGCGTCCACGAGTGGATCGAGCACGACATCGACCACCCCTCAAGGGCGACGGGGTCGTCGAATACCGTCCCACGACGTGGCCCGGAGCACGGCTCCCTCACTCTATGATCCTGCACGACAACACCATCCAGCCGATTCATGACCTGATGCTGACCGACGGTCTCACGCTCGTCACCCCGGATCCCCGTGCATGGGCCGAAGCGGTTCAGGAACTCCAACGCCGGATCAAAATCCCCATGCGGCTTGTCGTCCTCCGTGCGCCGACCCCGGGAGACCAGCAAGACCTGGTCGAACACCTCGAGGTCGGTGATTTCGGTGCCATCCTCGTCAGACCCGACGGACACGTCGCGTGGCGGACAACCGATGGTGCGTCCGAGGGACACAGCATGCTCGTCCAGTGCATCGAGCAGAATTGGCGTCCGTTCTGGCGCTGAGTAACCCGTCAATGTCCTCCTACCACTGAGCTCACATACGAATCGGGATCAGCGTTCCGACGGCAGCGACACCGGTCGTCGGAGCGTTGGGTAGGGCGCGCCGAACTCGCGCACGGCAGATGCTCCCTCCCTGTCGGCGTTGGCGACTGCGCGTCTGAGCAGTGGGGCCAATCCGGCGAAGGAGGCTTGGTCGAGCACCATGCGAGTGAGGAAGCGGTTGTGGATGAACCCGAATGACGCGCCAGTGCGCGGGTCGGCCCACCCGACGGATCCGCCGAGCCCGGAGTGGCCGAAGCCCGGCAGTAGCCCGGGGATCGACGTGCCGTGGTAGCCGAGGTGAAATGACATCGGCACGCCCACGTTGGCGTCGGGGCGGTAGCTCCGGCTGCCCGCGAGTCCGCACGCTACCTCCGCGGAGAGGAACTGTCGGCCGTCGATGTGGCCGCCGTTTGCGATCGCGCCGTAGGTCTTCGCCAGGGCCCGCGCGGTCACCACGGCGTTGGCTGAGGGTATTTCGGCATCGAGGAAGCGCATGTCTGCCTGCAGCAGCCCGAGCACACCGGGCGCGTGCAGGGCGCTCAACATGCCCGACAGGGGAAGGAGGGACAGCTTTGGCGCGAGGAAGTCCAGTGCCACGCTGGCCGTGGCGCTTTGCGGCAACAGCGTTTGCGCCGCCACCGTTGGAGCTCGCAGTGCGGGGCGGCCCAGGTGCAAGCCGTCGGTGTCGAGCGGTTCGGCGATTTCGGTACGGAACAGTTCGCGCATTCCTGTACCGGTGACCGAGCGAGCCAGGCCGGACAACAGCCATCCGTAGGTCAAGGCGTGGTATGCCGATCTGCCGACGAGACTGTCCGCGGGCGCGGCGGCGAGGCGCTCTTCCATACGATGCGTGTCGAGCAATTCCGTCGTGGTAACCCCGCTCAGGCGCGACAAGCCCGCACGATGCGCCATGATGTCACGCACGGTCAGGTCGGCCTTGCCGTTGGCGCCGAACTCTGGCCAGTACTGGGCGACCGGTACGTCGTAGGACAGCAGTCCTCGATCGACGAGCCGGTGAATGACGGTCGAGGTCAACCCCTTCGTCGACGAAAACGCCAAGGCGCCCGTATCGGCGGTCCAGAGCCGTGTGCCGTCTCGGTCAGCCCAGCCGGTCCACACGTCGACGACACGACGGCCGTGCAGGTAGACCGACAATGCTCCGCCCCCGTAGCGGGGTCCAGGGAACAGCTTGGCGAAGGCCCGGACTGCGGTGGTGAAGTGCGGATCGAATGCCCCGCGGACGCCCATCGGCAGCAGGTCCTCACTCTTGTGGCTCATGTTCATGACCTTCTGGTTGGTCAGTTCGGCACGAATGGTCAACACAACTCCTTCGGCTGTATCCGCACGAGACTAGATCGTATCGCTGTACGATCGTACAGCGATACGCCGGAAGTGTCGGCTCAGTGGACCCGCCGCCGACAGCGCGAGAACAGGCACATCGAAGGAGGACGACATGGGACAGCGAGGCGTCCTGGACGGCAAGGTCGCCATCGTCAGCGGTGCCCGACGGGGCATCGGCAAGGCAGAGGCGAAAGCTCTTGCCGCCGCCGGCGCAAAGGTGGTGGCCTGCGACCTGGTGTACGAGGATCTGGTCGCTGTTCAGGACGAGATCGCGGCCTCGGGTGGGGAGTGCCTGGCGCTGCAATGCGACGTCAGGGACAAAGCTCAGATCGACGACGTTGTCAACCAGACGGTCGAAAAGTACGGCACGGTAGACATTCTGGTCAACAATGCTCAGGGCGGCCTGGACCCGGTGCCCTGGGAGGACCTGACCGACGAGGTCGTGGCGACGTCCCTGTATTCGGGTCCCGTGGCAAGCCTGCGTTTCATGCAGGCCTGCTTTCCTCACATGAAGAAACAGAACCGGGGCCGGATCATCAACACCGCCTCTGGCGCCGCGAGGGGTGGAGTGCCGAACCTGGGCCACTACGCCATGGCCAAGGGCGCCATTGCGTCGCTCACCTACGCGGCCGCGACGGACTGGAGCAGATTGGGCATCACGGTGAACGTGATCTACCCCGCGGTGGTCACCGACCCGATGAAGGAGTGGATGGCGATCAGCTCCGAGAATCGTCACACCA